>Ga0209810_1000175_pt1 | contig 186370 bp, 180 predicted proteins | sample Coa_R1_7_FD_187159 | JGI IMG/M metagenome (GOLD analysis project Ga0209810, IMG submission 187159) | Surface soil microbial communities from Centralia Pennsylvania, which are recovering from an underground coalmine fire - Coalmine... | ecosystem: Environmental > Terrestrial > Soil >... | reverse complement strand
ATGACGCGCTCTCGCGCCGCACGCAGATGACGCGGCCCAACAATGTCACAACGAACTACGCCTATGACAACCTGTCCCGATTGACCAGCGTCTTGCACCAACTGGCTGGCAGTACTATCGACGGCGCGACGTACACCTTAGACAATGCTGGCAACAGAACTGCCAAGACCGACCAAAGGACTGCTGTGGCCACCAGCTACGGGTACGACAACATCTATCAGCTTCTTTCGGCCACGCAAGGCGCGACGGCCACCGAAAGCTATACCTACGATCCCGTGGGCAACCGCCTGAGCGATCTGACCACTTCCGGCTGGAGCAACAACACATCCAACGAACTCACTTCCCGCCCCGGCGTGAGCTATACGTTCGACAACAATGGAAACGATCTGACGAAAGTCGATTCCACGGGAACCACGAGCTACACGTGGGACTTCGAAAACCGGCTTAGCAGCGTGACGCTGCCTGGCAGCGGCGGGACGGTGTCGTTTTCCTACGACCCGTTCGGGCGACGCATCAAGAAGTCGTCGAGTGCGGGCACTTCCGTCTACTCATACGATGATGACGGGAACCTTATCGAGGAAACGAATGCCGCAGGGACGGCAGTCGCGCGCTACGCGCAGGGACTGAGCCTTGATGAACCACTGGCGATGCTGCGCTCCTCGACGACCAGCTATTACGAGCAAGATGGCGTCGACTCAGTCACATCGTTGAGCAATGGCGCGGGATCGCTGGCGCAGACCTACACGTTCGACTCGTTCGGAAAGCAAACCGCTTCATCCGGCTCGCTCACCAACCCATTCCAGTTTACGGCCCGCGAGTTCGATGCCGAGACGAATCTCTATTACTTCAGAGAGCGCTATTACGATCCACAACCAGGGAGGTTCTTGAGTGAAGACCCGGCGTGGTTCGATGCCGGAATTAATTTCTATCGGTATGTCAGGAACAACCCAATCAGGTTCACTGATCCTTCTGGTCTTTACACAACCGAACCTGATGTGCCAACGCCTCTTCCTCCAGCCCTCGACAAATTCATGAAGTGCATGGACGGTTGCACCGGCAGAGACCAACACGTCAATGCCACCACCAACGGAAAGCACTCGGATCCTGGCCACGCAGCAGGAACAACGGTCGACATTAGACCGATTGGAACTCCATCGAAAACTATCTTCTGCTGCGCGGGGAAATGTGGCGCTCCGTACGGGTTGGATGAAAGGCCCGGCTATTCCAAAGGCGGTGTACAGACAAAGCACGGAGGCGGCGCACATTTTCACTTACAGCTAGTGCCGCCAGCGCACCCGAGTCCCAACGCTCCAAATTCGATCCCGGATACGCCCGAGTGCAAACCTGGAAAGTGTGACGCTAAGGACGACGGTAAGAAGTGAGGGAACAATCGACATGCGAATGAAATCTGCCTTGATTTGCGCTGTGGGCCTCTGCCTGGTTGCTGCGACTCGGGTCGCTGCTGCCCCACCGAGTGATCCATGCACTCTTCCACCTGGCCTGCACGATGAACTCTCAAAAAAATATCCAGGGACACACGTTGTCAGCCTGGAAGACCTGAGCAAGAACGACAAGCAGTCGTTTCAAAAAGACCACGGTAGGCGATGCCCTGGCCTTGCGAGGGTTAACTTTTATGGTGATAGCAAACCGACGTGGGCTGTTGTCTTGATCGCAGGTGAGAGCCCGAAGCGGAAAGCGGAACTGGTCGTGGCTCGCCAAGCTGGTGATGGTTGGGAAACTCGTTCCTTAGAGATAACGGATGGGACACCAGTGGTCTGGCGAGAAGGTCCCGGCAAGTATAACGACCTTGATGGCAAAAAGACGATTCGAGCAACGAGGCCGACAATCGTTTTTGCTGGCTACGGTTCGTGGTCGATCCTCTACGCTTGGACAGGCAAAGAGGTGGAGAAGGTTCAACTCTCCGATTAAGTCGTCTTCGGTGTGCACCATCAGGAGTACGCGAGGGAACGTTGGCGGCTAGATGTCTGGCTTTTGCTCTGGTCTGTTCGGCCTTGGCTATGCCAGCGTGGGCTGGGCACACGCTGACAGCGCAGGAGCAAAAGGTTCTGCAAAGCTGGCTAGCCCACCACCCGGAATATCGTGCCGCCACGGATGAAGACTGCGACTGTGCTGACGACATCAAGGAAATGAAAGCCGGGTCCGGTGGCGTGTGGAAGCCAGTTCCCGACTACCATCAATATGCTGCGACCGGCGACTTCAACGGAGACGGCGTGAGGGACTTTGCCGTGGTGGTGCTTGACCGCTCGAAGCAAGAGAAGAACTTCGCGCTGGTGGTGTTCAACGGCCCCTTCAAATCAGAAACCGCAGCGCCAGCCTTCCTGGAGACAGGTCTTGACCTCAGCGGTTGTGGGCTGTTTTATGGCCCGCCACGACCGAAGCCGTACCGGCTCCTGGTGGGGCGCTTCGAGAGCGACTCGGGGTCGCTTCTGATCCCCCACGGACGAGGCTACAGGTTGGGCGACTAAGGCCGTCTAAGGACCTCGCAGGACGCATTACGTAGAGCGCCCGGAAGCGCCCGAAGAGTCGGAGCAGAGCGGCGCTGTCGCGCCGGGAGGGGTATGACACGTCACCCCAAGTTGGGCGCTGTAGAGCGCCGGACGGCGCTCTCGGTTAACTTCCTTTCGTCCCGCCACTTAGAAAAAGTGCGGCGCTCTGGAGCGCTCCAGAGCGCTCTCCGTTAACTTGTTGATTTTCCTGCCTAGGTAGACACTATCCCTTGCAGTGTCCCCGGAGGCCCTTCCCGATGCCTGCCGACCAACCACGCACGCGAACCGTAGGCTGCAAAATGACCGACAGTGAGGCTGAGAGACTGACTGCCGTTGCCGAGCAGGACGGCATGACGCTGGGCGAGTGGTGCCGCGAGGTGCTGCTGGAGCGCGCGGACGGACGCAAACCAAGCGTGATCGAGGAGACGCTGCTGAGCGAGGTTCTGGCGTTGCGGACAATCCTGCTCAACCTGCACTTCACGTACCGCTCACAGCGGAAGCCTATGCCACTGGCTGAGCCACACAGGCAGGAATGCCTGTGCCACTGGTGCTGGCGCGGGAGAAGCGCGGTGGCCGATCTAAAGATCGGCCACTACGAAATGCGGACGAGGCGTGCGGCTCAGGCGGTCACGGACTAGGCGGTCACGGATCAGGTGAAGAGGGATTCGGCGTAGGTGTGGGGGTCGAAGGGGACGAGGTCGTTGATTTGCTCGCCGGTGCCGACGAAGCGGATGGGGAGGCCGAGTTCGCGGGAGATGGCGACGACGATGCCGCCCTTGGCGGTGCCATCGAGCTTGGTGAGGATGATGCCGGTGACGCCAACGGCGCCGGTAAATTCGCGGGCTTGGGCGAGGCCGTTTTGTCCGGTGGTGGCGTCGAGGACGAGAAGGACGTCGTGAGGGGCGCCGGGGATGACTTTGGCGGCGGTGCGCTTCATTTTTTCGAGTTCGGCCATGAGATTGGACTTGGTGTGGAGACGGCCGGCGGTGTCAACGATGACGGCATCGGCTTTGCGGGCCTTGGCGGCGGCGACCGCGTCGAAGACGACGGCGGCAGGGTCGGCGCCGGATTTCTGCTTGATGACTTCGACGCCGTTGCGCTGCGCCCAGACTTCAAGCTGCTCGATGGCGGCGGCGCGAAAGGTATCGGCGGCGCAGAGAATGACGCTGTGCCCTTGCTGGCGGAAGCGGTTGGCGAGCTTGCCGATGCTGGTGGTCTTGCCGGCGCCATTGACGCCGACGATGAAAATGACGCGGGTATCGGCGCCATTTGAGGATGCTTTTGCGCCGGAGATGCCGTTGCCGTGACCGGGGGCTTCGAGGATGCGGACGATTTGCGCCTTGATTTCGCGCTTGAGCTGATTGGGATCGTCGAGAGCATTGCGATAGAGCTTTTCGCGGACGGAATCGAGGATTTCGCGGGTGGGCTTGACGCCGAGGTCGGCGGAGAGGAGCGCGGTTTCGAGCGACTTGAGGACGGAGGGATCGATCCGCTTTTCGCCGAGAAAGACGTTGTCGATGCTTTCGGAAAGGGCGTCCTTGGTCTTGCTGACGGACGCTTTGAGGCGATCGAGGAGCGAAGGCTCTTTTTTTTCTTCTTTGCCGAAGAGGGAAATCATGGCGGCTCTCTCCAGAAGTGTAGCAAATGATGGGATGGAAACTGGAACATCGAGCGGGAAAGCCGAAGCGCGGAGGGGTTTTGTCCGATTGTGCCGTGCCGGAAGAACGCAGGCTGATTTTGGAAGGAGACGGGCGGAACCGGAAGACACCGCGGAAGACGGCCGAAATCAGACGCGGACTTCGACGGCAGAGAGGCGGAGTTTGCCGTTGGCGACGGCGGAGTGGAGGGCGTCAACGACGACGGGGTCAAATTTGGAGCCGGCGAGGGAGCGGATGCGGTTGAGGGCGAAGTCAATATCCATGGCGGATTGGTAGGGGCGGTTGGTGGTCATGGCATCGAGGGTATCGGCGACGCCGATGATGCGGGCCATGAGCGGTATTTGCGGGCCGGGGATGCCGTAGGGGTAGCCGCGGCCGTCCATGTGCTCGTGGTGAAGCTCGATGCCGGGAAGCATTTCCTTGAGCTGGGAGACGGGGCGCATGATGTTGGCGCCTTTGACGGTGTGCTGCTTCATGAGCTCAAATTCCTCGGGAGTGAGGGCGCCGGGTTTTTTGAGGACGCGGTCTTCGACGCCGATTTTTCCGACATCGTGGAGGAGAGCGGCGATGCGGAGCTTATCGAGTTCCTCGGCGGAAAGTTTGAGTTCCTGGCCGATGAGGGTGGAGTACTTGGCGACGCGGCCGGAGTGACCGCGGGTGTAAGGATCCTTTTCGTCGATGGCGGCGGCGAGCATGCGGATGGAGCCGATGAAGAGCTCGCGATTTTCCTCGGCGGCTTCCTTGAGGCGTTCGATGTAGTCCTCGATATCGCCGGCCATTTTGTTGAAATTTTCGGCGAGCTCGCTGATTTCGGCGGCGCCGCGGACGGGCGAGCGCTGATGAAATTCGCCGCGGCTGATGGCGCGAGTGGAAGCAGCGAGGATGCGGATGGGACCGCTGATGCCGACGGCGAAGAAATAGCCGAAGAGAAGAGCAATCAAGACGACGATGCTGACAAAAGCGAAGGCCTGGCGATTGAGCTCATCCACGCCGGCATCGGCCCGGGCATGTTCGAGGCTCTGCTGAGCGACGACGGCCCAATTGGTCTCGGGAAAGGTGCTGTAGGTGCCGATCATTTCGACAGGGCGCTTCTGAGTGGTATCGGAGAAGCGAACGGTCTCAGTGGCGCGAAGTTCCTGGGGCAGGCTCTTGACCTGGGCGACAAGCTGAGAGGTGGAGCTCACGTCAGTGCCGGGGACGAATTCGTGGGAATCGGGGTGGGCGACGATGTGGCCGAAGTGATCCACGATAAAGACGACGCGGCCGCGAACGCTGGCTTCAACGAGGCGATGGAGGATGGGATCGAGAGAGACAACGGCGGCGAGCATGCCGGTGAAATTGTCCTGAGCGTCCTTGAGAGGGACGGCGATGACGAAGGCGGGGCGGTTATCGGGCGCGAGGGCGAGGGGGTCGCTGCGGAAGCGGACGACGTTGAGCTGCTGGGATTGCATGCAGGTGACGAAGGCGCGCTGAAGAGCCTTGGCGACGAAAGGGTCTTGCTCGGCGCGGAAATTTCCCTGGGAGGCGCTGGTGCCCTTGCCGGTTTTGCCGACAGCGGTGAGATAGATGAAGGCTTCGCGGTTGGTGTCCACGAAGGTTTCGAGCAGGCGGGTGACTTTAGGTTCGGAGACGGGGTCTTCGACATTGTCGATGAGGCCAGCGAGGGCCAGGATCTGGCGCTCGCTGTAGAGCTGCTGGGTCTGGTGAGCCTCGAAAAACTGGACTTCCTGTGCGAGCGAGCGGGTGAGGTCGGCTTGCTGGACGCGCTCGGTGTCTATGAGCTTTTCCTTGCTGAGGTTGAGCACCTGACGGTGGTAGAGGCCGATGGGAAGGGCGCTGACCAAGAGCAGCGCGCCGAGGACGAGCCAAAGGATGCGTACGCGACCGCTGCGAAGGCGCTGGAGCAGAGATGGGAGGTTGGTGGACATCTTCGAGCACCCATTTTACGGGAGGGTGGAGGAGCGGATTAGGGCGGCCAGGGAGAGCGACGCGGAAGAGCTAATGGGAGATTGGTACTACGGAAGCGGCGGAAAATTGATGACGTTGAAAGACGACACAAAGAGCAGAAGCCCGTATGGTCAGACATTTTGGATGTGGTGGAGAGCGCAAGGGAAAGCGATCTGCTGACCTGCAATCCATTGATTATTCGGGTCTTGGCGGGCGATCCATGATGTCGCGAATGGCCTCGCGAGGTGACTTGCCGTGGTGAAGGATGGCGTTGACCTGCTCGGCGATGGGAAGCTCAACGTCGGCCTCGCGGGCGAGGGCGAGGATGGCGGCGGAAGTGCCCACGCCTTCGGCCACCATGCGCATACCAGCCAGGATATCCGGGAGAGAACGGCCACGGCCCAGCTCAAAGCCGACGTGACGGTTCCGGCTGAGAGTGCCCGTGCAGGTGAGTACCAGATCTCCCAGTCCCGCGAGGCCATAGAGGGTTTGCGGCTTGCCGCCGAGTTTCACAACGAGGCGGGTCATTTCCGCGAGGCCGCGCGTGACGAGAGCGGCGAGGGCGTTCGCGCCGAGGCCGAGGCCCTGGCAGGCGCCCGCGGCGATTGCGATGACGTTTTTCATCGCGCCGGCGAGCTCGACGCCGAGGACGTCGGAGTTGGTGTACACACGGAAATTGGGCCCGGCAAACTCCTGCTGAAGAGCGGAAGCGGCAGCGGAATCAGCCATGGCGAGGACGATAGCGGTTGGTTCACCGCGCGCGGCTTCCTGCGCGAAGGAAGGGCCGGAGAGGACGGCGATTTTTTGTGGGAAGGTCAGGCCGTGGCACTCCGTGAAGATCTGCGTGATGACTTTGCTGACGCGGAGGTGAGTGGAAGGTTCCAGACCTTTGGTGGCGCTGATGACGGAGGCACCGGCGGAGATGTGGCGGGCGGCCTGGGAGAAGATCTGGCGAGCGTTGGCGGAGGGAACGGCGCCGACGACGATTTCAGCGGGAGCGACGGCGGCGGCGAGATCATGCGTGAAAGAAAGAGCGGAGGGCAGGGAGATGCCCGGGAGATACAGCGGGTTTTCGCGATGGCGGCGAAGGGATTCGGCAAACTCGGGGCTGCGGACCCAGAGGGTGACGTCATGCTGACGATGAGCGCGCAGGAGCACGACGGAAAGCGCGGTGCCCCAACTGCCCGCGCCGAGAACGGCGATTTTCATGCGGGGTCCTTGTCTTTGCGGAAGGAGAACTTCGGCTCTTCCCGCTGGATGAGGCGCTGAATATTGGAGTCGTGCTTATAGATGATGAGGAGGGCGATGGCGAGCGTGCCGAAGGTGACGGCGAGCGGGGGAGCGTAGCCGGGAGCCCAGAGGAAATAGACGAGGAGCGGCAGGGCCGCGGCGGCGCAGATGGAACCGAGGGAGACGAATCGCCACTTGAAAACAACGGCGAGGAAGACGATCGCGCCAGCGGCAAGAGCGAGCGGAGCCAGTACGGCGAAGATCCCTGCGGCGGTAGCGACGCCCTTTCCGCCCTTGAACTTGAGCCAGATGGGGAAGCAATGGCCGAGGAGAGCGGCGAGGGCAGCCATGATCATCCAGGCGGCGTAGTGGCCGGCGAGGCGCTCGGCGAGCAGAACGGCGGCGGCACCTTTGGCGCCGTCGAAAATCAGAGTGAGGATACCCGCGGCGGGACCGGCGACGCGGGCGACGTTGGTAGCGCCGATATTGCCGCTGCCGGATTGGCGGATGTCGCCGCGACCGAAGAGGCGCGCCAAAAGAAGGCCGAAAGGAATGGAGCCGAGAAGGTAGGCGGCAAGCGGAATCAGGAACGGCGTTACGGGGCTGGTGGTCATCTGCATGGAAAGCGAGCGATAGGTTGACTTTACACCAGACGGGAGCGCGGCCGAAATTCGCGGGGCGGCGGGCGAGCTAAGGGGTGGCGCTCGACTGAGCAAGGGCGAACGAGGCGAGGATGCGGTATTCGGCTCCCGTGGCGCGGAGTTTGCTTTCGATCAGGTGAAATTCGGTGGCCAGGATGCCGCCGAATTCGCGGTGGGTGTGGGTTTGAATGGCGGAGAGGAGGGCTTGGGGAATGCGGCTTTCTTTGCTGCGAGCGAGCGTGAGATGAGGAGAGAAAGCGCGCTCTTCGGCGGGAAAGCCGAGGCGGGCGAGAGCGGAATCGATATCGCGGGCGAGACGAGCGAGTTCCGGCGGAGATTCAACACCGACCCAGAGGACGCGAGGGCGCTTCTCGCTGGGGAAGAAACCGATGCCCCGGAAGCGCAGCTCGAGAGGAGAATGCAGCTTGGTTGCGGAGAGGACGTCGCGGATGGCGGGGAGATTCTCTTCGGAGGCGTGGCCGATGAACTTCAGGGTGAGATGAAGGTTTTCGGCGCGGACCCAGGTTAATTGAGGCGCACGAGGGCGGAGTTCCTGAACGAAGGCGGAGAGGCGCTCGCGGATTGCGGCGGAGATATCTATCGCGACGAAGAGCCGCACGGGGCGATCCTCGGCCTAGCCGCGCTTGGGCGGGGCGGGCTGGCCATCATAGAGGAAGTGAATGCGAATGAGATCGAGGGCAAGCTGGGAAGCCTGGAAGCGAATCGCTTCACGGTCGCCAACGAAGCGGACGGCCTTCTCCTTCACGCCGCCGGCGTGAGCGAGAGCAATGTGAACGGTGCCGATGGGTTTCTCCTCGGTGCCACCGCCGGGACCGGCGATGCCCGTGATGCCGACGCCGAGGGTGCTGCCGGCGCGGCGGCGAATGCCTTCGGCAAGGGCTATCGCGACTTCGCTGCTGACAGCGCCTTTTGCCTGAATGAGAGCCGCCGGAACATCGGCCCAGGCGGTTTTGAGCTCGTTGCTATAGGAGACGACGCTGCCGAGGAAGTAGGCGGAGCTTCCGGCGATATTGGTCAGGCGCTGCGCGAGCAAGCCCCCGGTGCAGCTTTCGGCGGCGGCGATGGTGGCGTTGTGGAGAGTGAGGAGTTTGGCGACCACTTCCTCGAGCGAAGAGCCATCCTGGGAAAAGATGCGATCGGAGAGGGCGAGCTCGAATCCGCGAAGGATCTCATCGATGGTTTTGAGCGCCTGCGATTCGTCGCTGGTCCACGTGCGGAGGTGAACGTGGATTTCGCCGGGCTGGGAGGCGAGTATGGTGGTGTCCACTTCGGGATGGCGCTTGTAGATGGGGGCGATGCGTTGGTCCACGAGAGATTCGCCGAGACCTGTGATGCGAATGAGACGGTGGACAAGGCGGGCTCCGGAAACACGGCGTGCAAGGCGGGGCAGGACGTGTTCCTTGAACATGGGCATGAGTTCGCGAGGCGGGCCAGGCAAGAGAGCGAGCATGCGGCCGGAGTCCTCGATCCAGATGCCCGGGGCGGTGCCGCGGGAGTTCGCGAGCGGCTCGGCGCCTTCGGGCACCATGGCCTGCTGCAAATTGTTTTCGGTCATTTCGCGGCCGAAGCTGCGGAAGCGAGCGCGGATGTGCTCGACGAGGTCATCGCGGAGACGGAGCTTGCGGCCGAGGACATCGGAAACGGCTTCGCGGGTGAGGTCGTCCTGCGTGGGGCCGAGGCCGCCGGTGGAAATGACGAGCGGAACGCGTTCGAGGGCATCGCGAAAGGCGTCGCGGAGAAATTCGCGGTTATCGCCGACGACGGTCTTGCGGACGACTTCGATGCCAATCTTGTTGAGTTCCTCGGTGAGGAAGAGGGAATCGGTATCGACGCGGTCCGGGGTCAGCAGTTCAGAGCCAACTGCGATGATTTCCGCTTTCATATTCATTCAAGGCGAGATTTTAACCGAAGAGGGGCAGGCCGTGGACGTCCCAGTCGAGGGCGAAGACGGCGCCCTCCGGCATGGCCCTGCCGTCGTAAGTGCTGGTCGCAAGGATGGCGCGGCCGGAAGGCTGGAGGGCGAGGCCAACAAGGCCGGATCCACTGAGGACGATTTCGGCGTGGCCTTGCGGAGAGATGCGCACGATGCCGCGGCGGCCGCCGAGGGAAGCGGCAACGTACAGATTGGCGTCGCGGTCGAAAGCCATGCCTTGCGGGCGGCCAAGGCCGCGGTAGAAGACGATAACTTCACCGCCTCGGGTGATGCGAAAGACACGGTCGTAGCTGGAGGTTGTGGGGCCGGTAACGTAGAGGTCGCCGGCCGGATGGAATGCGAGGTGGTAAGCGGAGATGGAGGGTTCGAGAGTGGCGAAGACGAAAATTTCGCGGCTGGGGCTGATTTTGAAGATGGTGCCGCTGCGATCGCCGACGTAGAGATTCTCTTCGGCATCGAAGGCGATGCCGGTGGCGATGCCCATGCCCTCGACCCACTGTTCGGTACGACCATCGGGAGTGACGCGATGAATCGTGCCGTCGTGGCGGCAGGAAACGAAGAGATCGCCGCTGCGCGAGACCGCCAATCCGGAGGGATTGGTGAGAGAGGTGACGAACGGTTTTACGTTGTAGTTGGCGGTGATTTTGTATAGGGAGACCGGAACGCGCTGGCCGCGGGGTCCGCTGAAGGTGACATAGATATTGCCTTCGTGATCCAAGGCGGGATTCGCTACGGGGTGCAAGTTATCGGCGATCTGGAGGCCGACGCAGACCGGGAAGAGCTGGCTCTCGTGGCCGGCGTTCACGACTCGCACGACTCCTCCGGTGGCTCCCTGGGGAACGCGAGCAATCAGACGCGAGTCGCTGGCAAGGCTGAGGACAGCTTCCGCTTCGCCGAAATGCACGGTTGGTCGAGCCTGCGTCTTCGAAGAGAATCCACGACCATAGATGGAGACTTCGCCGCCGGGGATCGCAGCTGCGGGCAGGACTCGGTCGATGTGCGGAATGCCGTTCTTCTCTGGAGTTGATCCAAAACCGAATTTCATACCAGCCGGTTATATTACGCCAAAACTCAGGGCCAGCCGCAAGACGATGGCGGCATAAATGCCCGCCGCCCAATCATCCGCCATGATGCCCCAACCATGAGGAAGACGTTCGAGCCGCTTGATGGGGAAGGGCTTTCCGATGTCGAAAAGGCGGAAGAGGACGAACCCGGCGAGTAAGTACTTCCAATTGAGCAGGCTCAATGCCGAAAAGACGGCGTATTGCGAAAAATCCATGCGGGCGGTGAGGTTGGGAAGAGCGACAGGAATGAGCGGGAGTATGAGGGCGATGTGCTGGCCAGCAACTTCGTCAATGACGACGTATTGGGGATCTTTCAGGCCGGAAGCGGCTTCGACTGTGGCACAGCTCCACACACCGAGGACGACGAGAAAGAAGATGAGCAGCAGGGCGCATGCAAGGGGGAGAGCGAGGGCGGCATTGTGAATGTCGGAGCCGGGGACAAGGAAGTGATTGTCCTTGAGCATGGCCTCGGCGAGCGGGCGGGAGGAAAAGAGGGCGCGAAGGCTCGTGGGGCGCAAGAAGAAGAGGGCCGTCAGGACGGCGGTTAGGATGCCAACCAGAGAGCCGAAGGTGCCGGGAGCCGTGGGTACGAAGCCGACCCCTAGCGCGGTTGCCAGCGCCAAGGGAAGGGAGAAGCGGGGCCTAGCGGCCGGAACCGGTCTGGATATTTCAGTGTTCGGAGTCATGGGGACGGGACAAATCCAGAATGATGGTTTGGCGCTTGCCGTCGCTCCGTTCGTCTTCGTCAAAGATGGGCTCGGAGACGACGTACTTCTCCGAGGCCCAGTTGCCGAGGTCGAGCAGGCGGCAACGCTCGCTGCAAAAGGGGAAGCCGGGGTCTTTTGAGGAGTCTGTCGGCTTTTTGCAGATGGGGCATTCGTGAGTCATTGCCGTTCGTTCGCGGTTCAGATTTCCGTAGCGCAGCCGAACCCGCGTTGTAGGGCTACGGCCTGCTGCATCTCTCGCGCGGGCCCAAGCCAAGGCTGGTGGCCACGCATCGCGGTGGCGATAGGGCCAAGCGCGGGATTGTCCATCGGAAGTAGCTTAGCGCAAAACGTGAAGCGGCGCTCCAGTGGCAATGCGCGCGAGCGGCTGAACCGGAGGCGGTTCGCGGAAGGAGCTGGGGGGGCGCCGCGAGGGCAGGATTTCGGTTACTCGGCCAATCAGATCGTAGTCATCCGTTTTCGTGATCTGGACTCGCGCCATATCGCCGGGTTGCGCTGCCTGGCCGGCGACTTCGATGTCGGTGAGGTAGAGCTTGCCGTCGATTTCAGGGGCCATGCCTTCAAGGCGCGCCTCCCAAACCAGCGGATTTTCTTGCGACGGGCCCTCGATGAGGGCCGTATAGCTCCGCCCTTTGCAGCGGCGGAGATTCTCGCGGGAAATTTTCTTTTGGATGCTCATTAACTCATTGCGGCGGGCGGAAATGGTCGCGGAATCGACTTTGCCGCCGAGCGAAAAGCTGGCGGCATTGTCCACATCGGAAAATTCGAAGACGCCGAGCCAGTCGAAGCGAGCGGCGCGAACGAAATCACACAGCTCGGCAAAATCGGCTTGTGTTTCGCCGGGGAAGCCGACGATGAAGGAACTGCGCAGCGCAATTCCAGGAATGGTGGCGCGAATGCGTTCGATGAGATTGAGGAAGGCTTCGCCGTGGGAGCCGCGCTTCATGCGAGCGAGGACGCCCCGGCTGGCGTGCTGAAGGGGCATGTCCATGTACTTGACGAGGCGAGGGTGCGCGGCGATGGTCTCGAGCAATTTTGGCGTGACGCGATTGGGATAAGCATACAGAAAGCGGACCCAGGAGAGAGCTTCGATCTGGGCAAGCTTGGCGAGGAGTTGCGCCAGGCCGTCGCGGAGACCAAGGTCTTCGCCGTAAGAGGTGGTGTCCTGGCCGATGAGGGTGATCTCGCGAGCGCCAGCATCGGCGAGGTTTTCCGCTTCGCGGACGACGGACTCGAAGCGGCGGCTGCGGAAAGCTCCGCGCAACTGGGGAATGATGCAGAACGTGCAGGGATGGTCGCAACCCTCCGCAATTTTGATGTAAGCGGCGTGTTTCGGGGTGGTAAGGATACGCGGCGTCCCTTCGTGATAGAGGAAGGCGGGCGGGGCAGCGGGCAGGGCGGAGAGGCCGCCTTGGACTGCTTCGAGAATGCGCTCGATTTCGCCGGTGCCGATGACAGCGTCCACTTCCGGAACCTGATCGAGAATCTGCTCGCGGTAGCGCTCGACAAGGCAGCCGGCGACGATCAATTTCCGCGCGGAGCCGAACTTTTTATGCTCGGCCATCTCGATGATGGCTTCCACGGATTCTTTCTGAGCGGCTTCGATGAAACTGCAGGTATTGACGACGAGGACTTCGGCTTCCTGTGGGCGGGGTGTAAGTTCGCAGCCGCCGCGCGCGAGAATGCCCATCATGACCTCGCTGTCGACGAGGTTCTTCGGGCAACCGAGACTGACAAATCCGACTTTCATCAAAGGTTCGTGTCGCAGTTCCGCGGGGACGGTCAATTCTGGATTGGGCGACTGCCGGAGCCATCCTGACGCCGCGAGACCCTGGCACCGGCGATAGCAACCGCGCCGCTGGAATCCTCGATTCTAGCACGCGCCATGGGACGGGTTGGCGATTTTAGCTTGCGCGCAGTGCCGCGCGAATCTGGGCGAGCAGCGCGCGAAGGCGCGGCGCATCGCAAGGCGCGCCGCCGAACCGCGCGCGGACATAGAGATTTGTGAACTCGATGACGGTTGGCGCCAGCGCGGGCTGCAAACCCGCCGCGAATTCGAGCGGCGTTTGCGTTTCGCCTCGCCGCAAGCCGTGGCGCCTCAAGAGGCGCAGTAACTCCGCGTAGAGCAGGGATGCGAATTGCGGGCTTGCCGCGCCGCCATGCTTGCGCAACTGAAGAAACATGCGAATCTGCCGGATGGCGCGGCGAATCAGATCGAAGCGGACGGCGAGGAGGAGGGCGACGAGCGCGAGGGGGAAGAGAAACGCCAGCCTGCCATGCGCGAATTGCCAGGAGCGCATGCGGCGTTTGCCGGCATTTTCTTTGCGCTGAAACCAATCGCGGACGGTGTCCCGCCAATTGCGAGAACCGCGCTGCAAGTCCTGCGCGAGCACGACCTGGTGCGCGAAATCGTAGCTGATGACCCACTCGTTCCACAGCAAGGCGAACCAGTCGGCGTATTGGCCGAGGCGCGTGAGAAAACCGGCTTTGGCCGGGGGCGCGGCGGGCGTGGGGTCGAACACGGTCCAGCCGTTCCCGGGAAAGTAGGCTTCAACCCAGCTATGCGCGTCGCTTTCGCGAACGATATAGTCGCCGCCGAGGTCATTGTATTCGCCGGGAAGGAAGCCGTTGACCTCGCGGGAGGGAATGCCGAGCGTTCGCAGCATGACGGCCATGGCCGTGGCGAAATACTCGCAATGGCCGGCGCGAGTCTCGAAGAGGAAATGTGCCAAGGGATCATTGCCCGGGTCGCCGGTCAGCGTGAGGGTATAGCGAAAGTTGGCGCGCAGGTAATTTTCGAGAGCAACAGCTTTGTCCACGGGCGTTTGGCTGGCGGCAGTGATTTCGCGCGCGAATTTGGGGATGCGCGGATCGAGATCTTCGGGCAATTGCAGATCGCGCGCCACGATGGTATCGGGATAGCCGGTTCCGGCGTTCCGCAGTTTGAAGAGATCGAACGGAGGCAATCGCGAAAAGCCCGTGTAGCGGATGGAGGCGGAGTTGTGAAAAGGATTGGAGATGGAGCCGGTGGCATCGCGGAAAAGGTAGATGCGGCGGCGCGGCGCGTAGGAGGTGCCTTCGCCGGTGAAATTGCCGCGCAGAGCAATCGGAGTACCCGGGACGAAAACCGCGTCGGTAGCGAGGGGTTCGAGGAGGACGGTGTACTGCAACGCAGGCTGGTGGGCCTGGATCTGGCTGGCCTCGGCAAAGATGACCCAGCCATCGGAGGTTGCCGGCACGGCGACGGCGGAGCGGTCCGCGGAGGACCAGCGCCTTCCGTCGAAGGTGTCGAGCGCGACACCGCGCCAGCGCAGCCGGTCGTAAGGGACGGGGTGACCTGTTTCGACGCGCATCACAAGCGCGGTGTTCTTCTTGATTTCGCCGATTTCGCCCAGCTCGACATCGTTGGTGAAGCCGGACATCAGCTGGGGGGCCAGGCTGGTGCGGCCCATGTAGCCGGCGCGAAAACGCGGGAAGAAAAAGAAGAGGGCGGTGCCGAGAATGACGGCGCCGGCGACGATGCTGAGGGTGGCGAGCCCGAGAGCCCGGGCAAGGCGGCGTTCGCGTTGCGGTTGCAAGACTGAGGCAGGCGTAATCGTTCCGCGGGCGCCGCGCCGGAGTTCCATGCTGGCAAAAGTGCCGGCGGCGAAAATCATATAGACCAGAAAAATGCCAAGAAAAGTGGTGTCAACGGTAAGCACCGCGGAAGCCAGAATCCCGGCGAAGGAAAGCATGGCCAGGAAGAGCGCATCGCGGTCGGTCGAGGCGCTGAAGAAGCGCACCAGCATGATGAACAGCAGGAAATGCACGGCCGCGATCAGCGCGGCATAGAGCGGAGGATTCGGCGAATTTTCCGTGAGCATGCGGGAGAAGAACAAGCCATCGAGAGGAAAAAAGGCAAGATAGCCGATAACGAGCCAGGTGGCGCGCGAGCCGGTAATCTCCGCCGGGTAGGAGCGCCAGAGGCGGTGGCCCTTGTAGAGAATGGCGGCCAGCGCAACGGTGCAGGTAAAAAGATCGAGTTTGCCCGTGGTGACCAGCGCGCAAACCGAGGTCAGCAAGAGGAAGAAGAGCGATGCGCGGAAAAAACGCTCAGCCGGAGCGGGAGTTGCGGTCGGCAATGCGGTGGAGGCCGCCATGGCGGGAACTTTTATCCTAGCATCGGCGGACGCCGCGAAGGCATCCAGATAGCCTAAGAATCACGGCGTTTCGCGTTCGGAGCCGGCGGCAAGGCCGCGCGCGCGACTTTGCGCGTAAGGTTCGAGACCGGCACGGCGTCAATTCCGCCGAGCGGCAAGACTTTGCCACCCTTTACGCGCGGCAATTGCTGAAGCAAAATCCGGAACGGCGCGACGCGCACCTCCCGATACGTAACGGCGTGACGAACATCCTTCAGGCGCAGAAAGTCTGCGGAGTGCACTTCGGCGGAAGCTCCGAGCGACCGGAGATATTGACGGAGAGCGGATTCCGCGCTTCCGTTCACGGACACGGTTGGGAAGTGCCACATTTTTGAAAGCAGGGAAGGGACGTGGTTCGCTGCGCCGTCTCCGTTTGTGGCGGAAAGGGGAGGAGGGAGCAAGAGGGTGCGGCCCTTTGCGTCCAGGAGAACCGCGGCGGCCAGCCGGACTTGCACGGGGGCGCGCTTTTTGCGTTTTTCGGGCAGGGCCTCGGCGAGGCCGAGCTTGCGGCCTTCGCAGAACTCACCGACCGGACAGAGCAAACACCGCGGCGCACGGGGCGTGCAAACGGTAGCGCCAAGTTCCATCATCGCCTGATTCCAGTCGCCGGGAGTCGCGGGGTCGAGCAAGGCGCCGGCGGCCTTCTGCAAGTTGCTCCAACGGCCGGCCTTCCGCAGGTCGCCGCGGATCGCGCCGAGGCGGGCAAGAACGCGCGCGACGTTGCCATCGAGCACGGCGAGTTTTTCGCCGTAGGCGATGCTGAGAATCGCTGCGGCCGTATAGTTCCCAATGCCCGCCAGCGCCAGCGCCTCTTCGCGCGTCCTGGGGAATTGCCCGCCGTGTTCCGCCGCAATCTGGCGCGCCGCTTTCTGAAGATTGCGCGCGCGGCTGTAATAGCCAAGCCCGGCCCACAATCGCAGCACTTCCTGCTCCGGCGCCCGAGCGAGCGTCTGCACATCGGGAAAGCGTTGGAGGAAGCGCTGGTAGTACGGAACTACGGCGGCGACGCGCGTTTGCTGCAACATGATTTCGGAGAGCCAGACGTGGTAGGGATTCCTCGTGCGGCGCCACGGCAAATCGCGCTTGTGCCGCGCGAACCACGCCAGCAGTTGCTTGCGAAATTTTGCAAGAGCACTGCCACTCAGAGGAAGAGCGCGGTTCTTTCGCATGGTCCGCGCCATTTTCGCACACGGCCGGTCATTTGCCTTGCGCTGCCATGTTCGGGCACGGACAGGCAATCCCAGAACCGAACAGGCGCTTCGCCAGGAACGCTCTGCCTTCCTCGTAAACCACGCGGAAAGCGCCGTTTGCGCGGAAACGGGGTGGATGGAGGGTTGCTGGAACGGGCGTGAAACTCCCGGCTGCGTATCCGTCGGCGACTTTGGAGGCCAAGGTGAACTGGCTGATGCAGGATATCCGCTACGCATTTCGCATGCTGCTCAAGTCCTGGAGTGTCACACTGATTGCGGTCGCGACGCTGGCACTCGGCATCGGCGCAAATACGGCCATCTTTTCCGTGGTGGATGCCGTGATTCTAAGACCCCTGCCGTTCGGCGACGCGGGACGGCTCGTTTCCGTCACGGAAACGTTGCCGGGATTTTCCAGTGCCATCCCGATGAACGCTCCGGATTTCCACGCCTTCAACGAGCGCCAGAATGTTTTCTCGGCTATGGGCATCTACAGCAATAAGCATTTCGACCTTTCGGGGACGGACACGGCCGAGCGCGTGAACGGCGCGCGCGCTTCGGCTTCGGTTTTTCCGTTGCTTGGCGTCTCTCCCATTCTTGGCCGCACGTACACGGAGGAGGAGGACCACCCGGGACACGCCGTCGTGATTCTGAGCTACGGCTTGTGGCAGCGCCACTTCGGAGGAGATCAAAACGTCGTCGGGAAAACGATTCAACTGAATCGCGAGCCGTACACCGTGATCGGTGTCATGCCGAAGACCTTCGCTTTTCCGCAGTACGGAGAAGGCTGGGGAAATGAACCTGCCGCTCTGTGGGTGCCTATGGCTTTTACGCCAGAGGAGGAGAGCGGGTGGGGCAATATGTACAACCACAGCGTGGTGGCGCGCCTGAAGCCCGGCGTTACGCTCGCGCAGGCGCAGGCGGATGCGACGCGGGCCATCGGGGAGGTCGAGAAGCTTTATCCCGCGGCGATGATCGCTTTTTTTCGGGGGGCGCACGTCGGCGCTTCGGTTGTTCCCTATAGCCAGACGGTGACCGGAAACGTGCGCCGGCCGCTGCTCCTGATGTTGGTTGCCGTTGGCTTCGTCCTGCTGATTGCCTGCGCGAACGTTGCGAACTTGCTGCTGGCGCGCGCGACTTCGCGGCAAAGGGAGATCGCGGTTCGGGCGGCGCTAGGCGCGGACCGCTGGCGGCTGACACGCCAACTGATGGCGGAGAGTTTGGTGCTTGGTCTGATTTCGGGCGTGGCGGCGATTTTTCTGGGAGCCTGGGGGATGCGCGTGCTGCTCGCCATCGCTCCCTCGGAATTGCCGCGCATGGCGGAAGTGCGGATTGACGTGCGGGTGCTGGTCTTCGCGATTGGGCTTTCGCTGTTCACCGCGCTGCTATTTGGCATCCTGCCGGCGCTTGAGGCGACCCGCATTGATCCGCATGACGCGCTGAAGGAAGGCGGGCGCGGCGGAGGGGCGTCGCGCGGGCGCCGGCGCATTCAGGACCTGCTCATCATTTCGCAGACCGCGCTGGCGGTCATGCTTTTGATTGGCGCGGGGCTTCTGGTGCGAAGCTTTGCGCACCTGCTTGAGACGGATACGGGCTTTCGTCCTCAGCATGTCGTGACCGCGACGGTGCCGTTGCCGCTGCGCGCCTATTCGAAGGCGGCGAACATCCGGACGTTCTGGCAGGAACTGTTGCGCCGCTCGGAAGCTCTGCCCGGCGTGACCGCGGCAGGCTTTTCGACGGATCTTCCGCTGAACTCGCAGGAGCACGACGCCGTTACCATCGAGGGCTACCAGGGATCGCGGAATAACCTGCCCAATACGACGCAGAGCTGGATCATGGGAGACTACTTTGGAGCGATGGGCATCACGCTGAAGCGCGGACGCTACTTCACGCCGGAAGAGCAGCTTGGCGGGCCCGACGTGGTCATCATCAGCGAAGAAGCCGCGCGCACCTACTGGCCGGGGCAAGACCCGATCGGCAAGCGCATGCAATTTCTGTTTGGCCATTGGTACACCGTAATTGGCATTGCCGCTGACGTGAAAGACGACTCCCTCGAGAGGCCGGCTGGCCCGCACACCTACACTCCCTATCTAAAGGAAGCGGATAGCAACCTCGAAAGTCCCAACTTCGACGAATTGCGCACACTGCACGTGGCGCTGCGGACGACCGCCGATCCCAAGCTCGCGCTGTCTTCCGTTCGCTCGGCGGTTTCGTCGCTCGATCCACAGATCGCGCTTGGCGACTTGAAGACGATGGATGCGGCGATCAGCGAGTCGCTCGCGCCGCAGCGCTTTACTCTCACGCTGGTTTCGGTGTTTGCCGCCCTGGCGATCTTTCTTGCGGCAGTCGGCGTGTACGGAGTGCTCTCGTATTCCGTCGGCCAGCGCACGCGGGAGATTGGAGTCCGCATGGCGCTCGGCGCGCAGCGCGCGCGCGTGCTGCGTTCGACCATTGGCGAAGGGATGAAGCTCGCCATGACGGGCGGCGCGATTGGTATTCTGGCCGGACTGACGCTCACGCGCGGGATGGCCAGCTTGCTCTTTGGCGTGACCGCGCATGACCCGCTGACGTTCGGGGGAGTCGCGGTGCTCGTCGCGGCGGTTTCGTTGGCGGCCTGCTATGTTCCCGCCCGCCGCGCCACCCGCGTCGATCCCATCATCGCCCTTCGTTACGAATAGATCATTATTAATTGGCTTCGGCGGCGAGCAGTGCGGCACACCCTGCTTCACAAATCAAAAGTGCCCCCAGCCCTTCGGTGATGGCAATACAAATTCCGACGCACACGGCGTAATCCCTGTTCGCTCTCCTCGAGCAAGAATGAACGAGTTACAAGAGTCCTTTTTCCGCAAAGATCCGGCGGGCCTGTTCTTCAGGTGAGAGGCCGGCCAGCGGGTCCTGCAAAGTCCGCTTGACGGTCATGGGTGGCAAGGTCCGAACTCCGGTTTCGTCCACAATCGTGAGGGATACCTGGTCATGACGCTGGTCCCCAACGACTGGCCCCTTCGTAACGTCCCCGATAACGGTTTGGACCGTCGTTTTTTCGGCAACCTGGCTATTGGGGGGAAACAAACTCCGGCGAACGGTCACGGTTCTTTGTATTGTAGCCGCAGTTTCCGTTTCTCGTGCTAAAGACTCATTCAGCATTCTCGCGCCGTTGCTGCCAGTGACCTCTATTGTTGCCTGTGTTTCTTTCACGTTGCCGACAACCCGGCTCTCACTCCTCAGCACTTTCGGCGGTGCTACCGGTAGTTCCAGGCGCACTGCCTCGCTTTGCGCCAAAGCTTGCTGTGCGCCGAGGCCCGCGACGGCCGTGATCCCGGCACCCATGGCAAGTTCCTTCAGAAATTCCCGTCTTGGCGGCGCGGTTGTCCGCTGTTCCGTTGGTCCACTCTTAGCACCCTGAACATTTTCGAATTTCTTACTCATGGTTCACTCTCTTGGTTCATCAAGATAATACTACTCCATTAGCACTGGCAGTATCGGGCTTTTTTGGTTTGTCAAGCCCCAAATTTCCGGCTGTCCGGTTTGTCAGAGTCTTTGCGGATTCCGAGATCGGCGTTCGCATCGCGCTTGGCGCGCACTGTACCCGCGTCTTGTGCGCCACCATTGGCGAAGGAATGAAGCTGGCCATGACGGGCGGCGCGATTGGAAGTCTGGCCGGACCATCGCTCACGTGCGGGATGGCGAGCCTGCTCCTTGGCGTGACCGCGCGTGATCCGCTGACGTTTCGCGCGAGGTGCGTTTGCAGCCTGCTACATTCCCGCCATCCGCGCCACGCGCGTGGACCCGATGAGAGTAGGCGCAGGCGCGCTCATTTGCAGTGGCCGGAGGAATCGAGAGCCGCTTAGGCCGCGGCGCCTTTGGCCGCACCCTCGGAAGAAAGGCCAGCCATGGCCGTTCATTGGCGCATGAGTTCGTCAACGAAGATCACGTAGGAGGAGTGCCAGACCAAAGCGGGAATCGAGCCTTTCGGCTGACCGGTCACGATGAGCTTGAACAGTTCTGGCGCGGCCACGAGATCGGCCATCAGCGCTTCGTTGGCGTCGGCAGGCTGCGGCGCGGCGAGAGCAAGGTGACGCAAAATCGGAAACACGATGTCTCGTGCCTGAGCAAGCGGCGTCTCGAAGCCGAAAGTGCGAAATTGCAGCAGCGCGTTGCGTTCGTAGAAATGCCAGGCAAGGCTGGCGCAGAGCTGCACGGCGCGCTCAAAGATTTCGGCGCCACAGTTTGGGCCGGAACCTTCGTTTGGGACGGCCGAGTTGTTCACTCGGCCAATGGGCGGCCGAACGTGAGGGTCCAGGACCAGCAGTACACGGCAATCGTCATCGCGCGTGAATTCGCGCACCATCAGTGACCCGGAGCGTGCCGATGCTTTCCAGTGCACGTGGCGTACGCTATCCGTTGCGACGTAATCACGCAGCGCGTACAAATCCGTCCCGGGACCTTTCGCCATGCTTTCGATGGCACCCTGTAGGCCGGGCAAAACGTCGCGCAAGTCGTCCGTGGGCTCCACCGAGGGATAGACGACGGCCTGCGTTTTCAAGTCCAGCCGGCGCGCCTTCTGCAGGAAGCCGAACGGGAAGCGCGTAACAATGCGAAAGGCTTCCTGGCGATAGAGGCCGCGCCGCGGAAACGTCATCGGGACGCTTTGACTCTCGCGGTCCTGCTTGCGGATGTAAGGAAAGAAGACCGGCGTCTCCAGAATTGCTCCGGCGGGGCCCTTTTTCGGCTGCACCGCTTCAACGCGCAGCGAGAAGGAAGGCAGTGTGATCTTTTCGTTTTCCAGCTCGACTATGGCGCGGACCGTTTGTCCCGCGAAGATGTGCTCGGGCAGTTCGAGCCGCAGGCTGACTCCGGACAGGGTGATCCAAGAGAGAAATCCGGACATGAGGATGACCGCGATCAAGCTGGCGAGAATCAGGAAAAGCAGATTGTTGCCGGTGTTTAGCGCCGCAAGCGCAATCAGGAGCACGCCTGAAATGTAGATCCAGCCTTCGCGCGTAATGCGGTATTCGATTTTGTAGCCAATCCAGCGCAGCGGAGTCCGCTTGGCGAGTACCGGAACGAGCGTGACCGCGACCCAGCCGGCCACACCCAGCGCGGTGAGCGCGCAGACGGCCGCGAGCAGCACCTGCCCGGCTTCGGCTGCCGCGCTGGAATACAGCGCGAGCAGAAGGGCCGCGCTCAGCGCGGTTATCGAGAGCATGAAAGCGCGCACGCCGGGGCGGTCGGCCTTAGCCCAGAGTTGCGCCAGCGTGGAACGTGCGGCCATTTTGAAAAGTGAGGTTACAGCGGAACTCGCACGGACTCGACGATTTCGCGCAGCACGGATTCCGTGGTTTCGGATTTTTTCTGCAGCGAAGCGTGGCGCGAGCTTGCGACCACGCGATGCGCGAACACGGCGACAGCCAGCTGCTTGAAATCATCCGGGAGGCAGAAATCGCGGCCGTCGAGGTAAGCTCGCGCCTGCGCCGCGCGTTGCAGCATCAGCGTTCCGCGAGGGCTCACGCCAAGCGCCAGCAAATCCGTGTGCCGCGTGCGATTCACGATTTCGAGTGCGTAATCGTGCAGGCTCGAATCCACTCGTACATGAGTGACGGCGTCCTGCATCGCGAGTACGTCTTCGATATCCGCTACTGGCTCGAGTGAATTGAGCGGGTCTTCGCTGGTGCGCTGCCGCAGGATTTCCTTCTCGGTTTCGTGCGAGGGATAGCCCATTTTGATGCGCATCAGAAAGCGGTCCAGTTGCGATTCCGGCAGCGGGTACGTGCCGTGATGCTCGACCGGATTCTGCGTTGCAATCACCAGGAAGGGCCGTTTCAGAGGCAGGGTTTTGCCGTCCACGGTCACTTGCGCTTCGTTCATGACTTCGAGCAGGGCGGATTGTGTTCGGGGAGTGGTGCGGTTGATTTCGTCCGCCAGCACGACGTTAGCGAAAATCGGCCCCGGCCGGAATTCGAACTCCCGCGTCTCCGGGTTATACACGCTTACGCCCAACACGTCGCTCGGCAGCAAATCCGAAGTGAACTGCACGCGCTGGAACGAACAGTGAAACGATTTGGCCAGAGCCTGCGCCAGAGTCGTTTTCCCCACGCCCGGCACATCCTCGATGAGCAAATGGCCGCGCGCCAGCAGGGTTACCAGAGCCAATTGGATCGCTTCTTCCTTGCCGTAAATGATTTTCGCAATCGCGCGCTGCAATTGAGAGACGACCTGAGAGGTGGCGGTCAGCATGATTGAAAATCCAGTTTCTTCCTGTTACAACTAGATGTGACTGCTCGCGGTTTGCTTCCCGCGCCGTGGTTCGTTTACAGCTCCGGGCGACTAGCTCAGTTGGTTAGAGCGCTCCCCTCACACGGGAGAGGTCAAAGGTTCAAGTCCTTTGTCGCCCACCATCCCCCTGATTTTATCCGAATGCTGCAACGCTATCCGGCGGCCTTTTCCCGGCTTTTCAAAGTGATTAGCCTGACCTATCGCTTCGCGCTCCGGCAGGAAAACTCATCCAACAGGGCCAGGCGCACCAGATAGACCGTCTGCTCATTCGAAAGCTCCGGATGCGCGGCGATATACTTGCGCACGGAGCGCACCAGCGTGTCCCGCTGCACGCGATCTTGCTCTGGCGCGCAAAAGACGTGCGGACCGATTCCGATGCTGTCGTATAGCGCCATCGTGTCAAAGATGGCGCCAACGTAGCTGACGCAATGCACGTAGGGGATCGCTTCGCTGACGGTCAGAGTCGAAACTGGTTTGTCAACCACCGCGCACGTGCTGAAAAACACGCGGCCGGAATCGCTCAAGTCTTTCGCGGCATTTTCGTTCTGAGCAACCACCGGGATCGCGAGAAAAAGGAACATCAAGATGGCAAAGGCATTGGCTGCAGGGGACTGTTTCACTGGGGACCTCATTTCTTCGAGAGAGCGCGCTAAAGCGACGCCCTGGATACTCGCGACGGCATAGCTGCCCTCCCGCGGCTGCCGCCCAATTCGAATTGGCCTGAGCGTATCCCTCCGTATTGAGCGGCGACACTGCTCCGTTCGAGTCTGTAGCGCGCCCGCCATTAAGCATCACGACACGCCGCGTGGTATCGTCCCTTGGTACAGGTTTTCGGGTTCGCCTTCGGTGAAAGGGATGAAAACCTTCCTGATGTGGCTGCAATTTGTTGCGCTGGGCTTATGGCTCGGCGCAGACGTCTTTCTGAGTTTCGTCGTGGCCCCCGGCGCGTTTCGCATCCTGCCCAGCCGCGATCAGGCCGGCGCTATCGTGGGACATAGCCTCACGGTGATGCATCTCGGCGGGATCGTGGCGGGACTCGTCTTCCTTGCCGCGCGCGTCATTCGCACCCGCAGCTTTGCTTCTCTTGCCACTCCGGCAGCCATCTGCGTCGCGTTTATGATTGTTTTCACGGCGATTTCGCAGTCCAGCATCAGCCCGCGCATGGCCGCACTCCGAACGCAGATGGGCTCGATCGAAGCCACGTCCTCGGAAAGCCCCTTGCTCGCGGCATTCACACGTCTCCACGCCGTTTCCGTGACGCTCGAGAGCGCGGTTCTCGTCGCGGGCTTCGTCGCGCTCTATTTCCTGGTGCGGCAGCCTCGCTGATACGTCAAATTTGTCTTAAGGAGTGAAACTCTGCCCGGTCCCACACGTTTTTCCGATACGAGGTGCCCGCCCATGGCTCGCAATTCTCAGGTTCGCTTCTGCTGCTTATCAGGCCTCGCGGGCAGCTTACTATTTCTCGCGGGCGATATGACGTGGTACGGCAGCTTCAGCAGTGCCGCCGCGTTTCACTCTTTTCAGGTGATGGCGCAGCGCAGCGATGCTTTGCTGGTCGCGGGCGGCGCGGTGGGACCTATCGCGGCGCTCTTTTCCGCATCCGGCATGGCGGTTTTCTACTTCGCTCTCCAACCAGCGAGCCAAAAGCTGGCGCGCGCCGCCGCGATCCTCCTCGCCGCGATGATCCTGATCGGCGGCGCTTACCATGCCCTTTTCGCGGTCTTCGGTTTCGCGCAGAAGATCGGGGATGCCTCGCTGCGTCACCTGCTCATCACGCAGGTGGCCTTTTTGCGGGACACCGTGGGCTACGCCATGTACGCTACTGGCGGTTCCGGCATTGCGCTGGTCTATTGGCTGGCGCTGAGCCGGAAAACGCACTTTCCCCGCTGGCTGCTGTTCTTTACTCCCATCCTTTCGCAGGCGGGCTGGCTGTTCGATTCCTGGTTTCGGCGGATTCCCGCGCCGCTCGGCGCCATCATCACCGGCGGGTGGATCAACGGCACCTTTGTGCTGTTCTTCGCTCTGGCCACGGCCGCGTTTTGGCGGCTCGGCCGCGCCCCGGCGACGATGGACTTGCCTGCCGAGCACACAGCGCGGGCGGTTTAGGACATATAATCCCGGGATGAGCAGCACCCCGCCAGATCTCCCGAGGCCAGCAGCCGCTTCCGCTGATGCCGCTCCGCCGTATGTGCGCATTCACGGAATCAACATTTACGTGCGAGATCAAGACCGGGCTCTGGATTTCTACCTGCGCAAGCTCGGATTTCAGCTTGCGTTTGATGCCCGCCTGCAAAACGGGCAGCGGTGGGTGGCGGTCGCCCCGCCGGAAGGGAATACGGTGCTCGTGCTCATCGCGCCGCGAAGGAACACGCCAGAGTACAAGCTCATCGGCCGCGCGACGCACGTTGTTTTTGTCACCGAGGATGTCATCGCGCGCGTTCGCGAATGGTCCGGGCGGGGCGTTCGCTTTCTGGGCGCGCCGCGGCTGAACCGCATTAAGTACGACGAATTTCAGACTTCCCGCGCGGAAGGCGTCATCATCGGGAAAGAGCGGCCTGTCTGGGGCGGCGCCGTGGCGCGATTTCGCGACGCCGACGGCAACACCTTCGCGCTGTTCAGCTTCGATGAAATCACGCATTCCATCGAAGCCCAGCGCCGCGCCGCGCAGGAACGAGCCGAGCAGGAGCGCCGAGCAGCCCAAGAACTTGAGATCGCCAAGCAAGTGCAATCGCGGCTTTTCCCGCAGACGCGGCCACCGCTTTCCGGCCTCGACTATGCCGGGATGTGCATTCAGGCGCGCCAAGTCGGCGGGGATTACTACGATTTTCTCCCATTGGGCGAGGGGCGGCTCGGCCTTGTGATCGGGGACATTTCCGGGAAGGGAATCGCGGCGGCCTTGCTGATGGCTAACCTTCAAGCCAATTTGCGCAGCCAGTGCGCGATTGCCGTGGATGAGCCGCAGCGCATGCTCCGCGCCGTGAATCATCTCTTTTGTCAAAGCACGACCGACGGCGCTTTCGCCACGCTTTTCTTCGCCGAATACGAGGACTCGACTGGCCGGCTTCGCTACGCCAATTGTGGCCACCACCCCGCGCTCCTGCTTCATCGCGGCGGCGCGGTGGAGCGCCTTTCTGCCACAACGACCGTCCTCGGCATTTTCGACTCGTGGGATTGCGCCATCGCCGAGGCGCAGCTCCAGCCCGGCGATATGCTCGCGCTCTACACCGACGGCGTCACCGAAGCCCGTGACGGCGCCGAAGTGGAGTTTGGGGAAGAACGCCTCGCCGCCGCTCTCGAAGCGCACGCAGCGCTCGAACCCGGCGACCTGCTTCGCGCCGTCGTCGCCGACGTCCGCCGCCACAGCCCGCGCGAGCAGCAGGACGATATCACGCTGATCATTGCCCGCCGACGTTAGGGCAATGTAGCTATGGAACGCGGGCGGACCGGGTCATCTTGCCGCGGCCCTTTTCTTCCTCGGCTTCCTCGGCGGTTTCGGACGAATTTTGTTTGTTGTCGCGTACCCCGCGCGCTCGAACGCCCGCCACATGTACCACGACGCTACGGTTCGGTACGGCCGCCAGCGCTCGCCGAATTGCAGCAACTCCTTCGGCTTCGGCATGTGCTTCTTTCCGTACGCCACGGACCAGCCCTTCTTCACTCCCAAATCGTGAATCGGCAGAACATCCGGCCGCCCCAGCCGGAAAATCAGGAACATCTCCACAGACCAGGCGCCAATTCCTCGCACCGAGATGAGCCGCTTCACCAGTTCTTGATCCGATAGTTTGCGCGCCTCTTCGAGACTCGGCACTACGCCCGCAATCGTCTTTTTCGCCAAGTCCTTCATTGCCGCGGCCTTTGCCGCGGAAAGCCCGGCTTTCCGCAACGCCGAAGTGCGCAGTCTCACCATTTGTTCCGGTGAAGGAGCACGTCCATTTCCGCCGAGCGCCTTCACGCGCGCGAAAATCGCCGCCGCCGCTTTCCCCGAAATTGATTGGTACACAATCGCCTCAAGCAGCGCCTCGTAAGGCGATTGCAGCGGGTCTTGGTCCATCTGAAAGGGTGCTGTGTTCTGGATCAGTTCCGCCAGACACGGATCGCATTCCGCCAGATGCCGGCAAGCCGCGCCCAAATCGAATGCCGGTTTGGGACCCTCGTGTCCATCAGGGCTCGTTTCGCCTCTGGTAGGCCCAGGCGTGTAGCTGTGCTCTTGGCGCTTCGCTTCGTTGCTCACTGTGGCTCCCGGCGGAGCCACAGCATACCGCAAATCTTCCTGCCAGCGAAACAAAACCGAAACTCCCTAAGCCCTCCCCTGCGTTGCTTTCACGTCCGCGCGTACCGCTTCCTCCGCGAATTCAGCGTGCCGCTTCCGCCTTGCGTGCCGCCAACGAAGCCAGCTCGCCGCTACGATCACGGCTGCGCAACTCTCGACAAAGACTTTGCCGCCGTCCAGCCAGTCAATCGGCGCGCCTTTCAGCTCTGGCTCCGTCAGCAAGCTGTGCCAGAAAAGCGCAACGGCGCTCAGGTAAATCGAAAAATGGAAGGCCTTCCACACGCGGCGTTTCAGCCGCAACCGGAAATACGAAGTCACCACAATTACCGCCAGCAGATAGAGCGCGACCGCGCCGACCGTGTTCTCGAGCGGCTGCATCGGCGAGCGCACCGGATAGGCGAGGTCCAGCACCCGGAACGCCGGCTTGCGGTTCAGCAGCAGCGGCAAGGGATGCAGCGCCGCGCAAATCAGCGCCGCATACCCGCACCAATTGTGCAGCCGGAAATAATTGATGCGCCGGTGCGGCCACGAGCGCACCGGGCTGTAGCGGAACGCCATCAGCACGCCAAGGAGCATGTTCGTGGTGACCGCACCGACGGCCGCCAAACCGACGTACGCGCTCCAGTCGAGTACCGTGATCTCCAATCGCCGTCTCCATCCTCGCGTTTATCCTGAGATGGCCCGCCCGGCTATCCGGTTTCAACTCCGCGGTGCGGCCGCTGGACCAACGCTGCGGCTGGACCAAGACAGGCCCGCCGCAACGCTCAACTCCCCGCCTCTGCATTCCTGTCTCGCGTGCGCGCGCGTGCCCTGTGCGCTCGGGCGACTGGCCCCGTCCGGCTCCTCCAGCCAGCAATCACCGGTCACGAGTTGCCGCTCCCATGCTACGATTCCAGGTTTATGCAAACCGGAATTATTGGACTGCCGCAAGTCGGAAAAACCACGCTCTTCCGGATTCTGACCAGGGCGCATGTTGATTCCAAGGGCGGCCAGGCCACCCATGTCGGCGTCGCCAAGGTTCCCGAGCCGCGTCTGCTCGAGCTCGCCAAGCTCTATAAGCCCAAGAAAATCACGTATGCCACCGTCAACTACGTGGATCTCGGCGGAATGCAGAAAGAGCGGATGCGCGAATCGCTGGCCTCCCTGCGGGAAGTGGACGCCATTGCTCACGTCATTCGCGTCTTCGAGGATCCGAGCGTGCCGCACGTTGAAGGCAACATCGATCCGCTTCGCGATGCCACCAATCTCGAGCTCGAACTGATCCTTTCCGACCACGAACAAGTGGTGAAGCGGCTCGAACGCGTGGACAAGGACTTGAAGAAAAAGCGCGATGCCGCGCTCGAGCTCGAGAAATCCGTTCTCGAAAAGTGCAAAGCGCACCTCGAAGCCGAAAAACCCTTGCGCGAACTGCCGCTCACTGCTGAAGAGCGCAAGCCCATCGGGGGATTTCTGTTTCTTTCGCAGCGCCCCATGCTCTACGTCCTGAATCTCGGCGACGAAGAAGCCGCCGAGCTTTCCACCGCCGTCGAGCGCCACAAACTGAGCCCTCTCGAAGGGCGTCCCAACACCGCGGTGGTCGCCGTGTGCGGACGGCTGGAAGCGGAGCTCGCCGAAATGGAAGAGAAAGAAGCCGCCGAATTGCTAGCCTCCTATGGACTAGCGGAGCCCGGCCTGAATCGCCTCATTCGCGCCACCTACGACCTCATGGGCCTTCTGCAATTCTTCACCGCGGGCGAGCCCGAGGTCCGCGCTTGGACCATTCACAAAGGGGCCACGGCCGTCAAGGCCGCCGGAGCGATTCATAGCGACATCGAGAAGGGATTCATCCGCGCGGAAGTGGTGCGCTGGAATGATTTGGTTTCCGCCGGGAGTATCGCCGCCGCAAAGGAGAAGGCGCAGGTGCGCCTCGAGGGCAAGGATTACATCGTTCAGGAGGGCGACGTTATTTTGTTTCGCCACAGCGGCTGACGCGATGAGGATGGCGGCTGTGCCGGCGAGGCATGGCGGACGCTGGCGCGTGACCAATGTGGTGGCCGGTCTTCGGACCGGCCTGGGCCCCAAACCGGCCATGCCAGCACGGATTTCCATTTCGCCGATCGACTTTGCTCAAGCTCAGGGAGGCACGGACTGCGTCTGTGCTGCAGAATGAACCACGAATTGGCGTTTAGGACCGCGCTTGCCGCCGGACTCGGCATCGTGGCCGCCGCTGGAAATCTCCTTGGCGGGTACTTCGTCGTCTATCGCAACTGGTCCCGCCGCATGCTCCACGCATTTCTTGCTCTTGGCGCGGGCTACATGCTCGCGGTCGCGTTCCTGGAAATCATCCCTGAGTCGATTCGCCTTGCCGGTGATTCGGCTCTTCTGTACGTCCTTATCGGCTTCTTTGTCGTTCATCTGTTCGAACACACGGTCGCCGGGCATTTCCATTTCGGCGAGGAAGTTCATCCGGAGGAGCTAACTCTTCGCCATACACGCACCACTGTGGTCCTGGGCCTAGTCATTCACACTTTTTTCGATGGAGTCGCCATCGCCGCCGGGTTTCTCGTTTCCACCTGGCTCGGAGCGGTCATTTTCGTTGCCATCTTCCTCCACAAGCTTCCGGAGGGGTTCACGGTCGCCTCCGTGGTGCTTGCCAGCGGCCAGACGCGGCGCAACGCCATTCGGGCGGCCGGGTTACTGGGGGTAGCCACCCTGGCGGGGGTTTTTCTGACCAGCGCGCTGCAAGGCGAGCTGCCTTATGCCTTGCCACTGTCCGGCGGCGTCACAACGTACGTAGCTGCTACGGACTTGCTGCCCGAGGTCAACCGCGAACCGAGTTGGCTGACGGCGCTGCTGGTCTTTGCAGGCGTTGTTAGTGTGTTGATTATAAAGCACTTAATTTGTATTTAGAGGGCCGGGAATGCGGGGAAAACGGTGCGCCTTCGCCCGGGGCCCTCGGGGTACTAGTCAGGGAAAATTCCCCCAGCTCCCGGGTAATTCCTACCCGCGATTTGCAACTTTCTGAGACCAAATGTGTTTGGTACAGTGTGGCGGCTATGGCCAGGTCGGACGTCCAACTGATGCTGGACGTGAAGGCGGGCGATGAGACGTCGTTCGCGCTTCTCCTCCAGCGCTATCGCAGTCCCTTGGTCAATTTCTTGTACCGGATGGTGCGGAACCGAGAGCAGGCGGAGGATTTGGCCCAGGAGGTGTTCCTGCGCGTTTACCGGGCGCGCAAAGATTATGTTCCGAGCGCCAAGTTCACCACGTGGCTCTTTCGGATCGCCACAAACCTGGCGCTCAACTCGGTGCGCGATACGCGGTACCAGCGCATGGAGGTCTCGCTCGACGCGCCGGTGACGGCCGACGCGGAGGAGGGCGAGGAAAGGACGCTCGATGTTGCCGAGAAGAATCCAAATATCGAGCAGCACCTGATCGAGGAGGCGCGAAAGGAAATGATCCGGCATGCCATTGACAAGTTGCCGGAAAAGCAGCGAGCGGCGGTGCTCCTGCACAAATATCAGGAATTGGATTACGGAGAGATTTCCAAAATCCTGAACTGCTCGGAAAGCGCCTTGAAGTCGCTGTTATTTCGCGCGTACGAGTCGCTGCGAATCGAACTGGCGCCCCTGGTCGCCAGGGCGGGGAAGCTGCCGGGCTGAAATTGGGAATCGTGTCGCGGGTGAGTCCTGGAGAGAGATTTACGAAGCTGGAGATGCCAGTTATGAGTTGCAGCCGGATGGAAGGAAAAATTCTGAGCTATATCGACGGGCGCTTGAAGGAGAGCGAGCGCCTCGAAGTCGAGAAGCACCTTGCCGGGTGCGCCGCGTGCAAGCTGCGCGTGAACGAATTCCGCTCCGTTGGCGCGCTGCTCGATGAGTTGCCGCAAATCGAGCCTTCGCCGGCCTTCGATGTGCGCGTGCATGCGCTGGTGGCGGCCGAACCGCCGCAGAGCCGTTGGTGGTCCTGGCTCGCGCTTTCGCCGCGCGTGGCGTTCGCAGCCGCGCTTCTGCTGCTCGCCACCGTGTGGATTGGGTCGCGTCCGCCGGAAATTCAAAACGTACCCGAGCAGGACATGACGGTGCTCGAAAATTACGACGTGCTCTCGAATTTCGCGCCGCTGACGGAGTTGCCGCCGCCCGCGGCCGATGCATCGCAGCCAAATCAGCCGTCCGGCAGCCAGCCGGATGACGGCGGCGACTCGGGTTCGGCGCACAGCATGTAACAGCGGGAGAAGCATGGGCGAGTTTGAAAAGGACGCGGCTTTCAGGGCGGCCCCCAGGAGGAATGCCTGAAGTTCTTCGTTGAGTAGCGCGGAAAACATGAAGCTGAATTCCCAATTCGGTCGCTTTCTGCGGATGCTGGGCATCGCGCTGCTGCTGGTTTCTCCCGTGTGGGCTGCGCAGCACCCGCGTGGCATGGCACGGCAAGCTCGTCCGCAGATGGCCGCCCGCCAGCAAGCGCGCGAGCAGCGCCAGGAACGCCAACAACAGCGCCAAGAGCGCCAGCAACAGCGCCAGGAGCAGCAACAGCGGCGGCAACAGCAGCCGGAGCAGAACCGCCCGCCGCGCACCGAGAACAACGGAAATCCAAACCGGCCGCCGACCGCGAATCCAAGTCGCGATCCGAACCGTCCTCCGAGTGTCATCCGTCCGCGCGACATGACGCCTGAGCAGCGGCAGCGCTTCTTCCAGAATGAACGCAAGTTTGATCAGCTCTCGCCCCAGCAGAAGCAGGATTTGCGGGAGCGCGCGCGGGTGTGGAATCAGATGACCCCGGCGCAGCGCGACCACATCCGCAACGACGTGATTCCCAAGTGGCGGCAGCTTCCGCCGGATCGCCAGCGCGCCATTCAGCAGCGCCTCGGCGTGCTGCGCAACATGCCGGAATCCGCGCGGAACGAGCACTTGAACGATCCCAATTTTACGCGCGGCATGAGCGAGGAAGACAAAGCCATGCTTCGCGACCTCGCCCACATGCACGTCGGCGGCGCCCCCGAAGCCACCAACCCCAATCCGTAGAAGCAGGCCCGGCGCGGGTAAGTCTTCGCGGAGCTTCTTGACCACGTTGCTTATGCGCGTATGGGTGCGGCTGTTCGGATTGACACAGGGGAGCGCTCGGGTCATGGTGTTTTGCTCGATGTGGCTCGACTCGCCTGCGCGGGTGGCGGCTGGCCGTTCAACGCTGCTGCCGCGATAACGCGTTCGCGCCGGGCGCATCGAAAGGGTGGAGGCCCCCATTCCGTCGGCATCAACGCGCTTTCGCGCGCTGCAGCACCGCAATTTTCGGCTCTTCTTCGGCGGCCAGCTTGTTTCGCTGATCGGCACGTGGATGCAATCCACCGCGCAGCTTTGGCTCGTCTACAAGCTCACCCGCTCCGCCGCACTCCTCGGCATCTTCGGTTTTGCCAATCAAATCGCCATTCTCCTGCTGGCTTCCGTCGGCGGCTATATGGGCGACCGCTACAATCGCCACAAAGGTGTCATCTGTACGCAGACCGCCTCGATGTTCCTCGCCTTTCTCCTCGCCGGTCTCGCTCTCAGCGGCCTTATCCAAGGCCGCACCGGCGCCTGGATCGTCATCCTCATCGCCTTCCTCGTCGGCATCGTCAACGCCTTCGACATTCCCATCCGCCAGGCTTTTCTCGTCCAGATGGTCGGCAAAGACGATTTGCCCAACGCCATCGCGCTCAACTCCTCCATCTTCAATGGCGCGCGCGTCTTTGGCCCGGCCATCGCCGGGGGAGCAATCGCTTGGCTTGAGGCGCACCGCGTCAAGAGTCCCGAAGGCTGGTGCTTCCTTATGAACGGCGTTAGCTTCCTCGCCGTCATCGCCGCGCTATTCCTGATGCGCATTGAAACCGCACAAGCCAAGCCGGCTGACGGGTCCGCGTTCCGTAATTTCATCGAAGGCTTTCGCTACGCCGGGAGCGACTATCCGACCCGTTCGGTCTTGATCTTGCTTGCGCTTCTCAGCCTCTTCGGCTTGCAGTATTCGGTGTTTCTTCCGATCTTCGCCAAGGACATTCTGCACCGTGGCGCGGAGGGCTTTGGATTCCTTCTCAGCACGGCCGGCATCGGCGCCGTGCTCGGTGCCCTGCAATTCGCCGCGCGGACAAGCTACAAAGGGCTGGCCAAGTGGATTGCCTCGATGGCCACCGCATGCGCGATTTGCCTGATTCTGTTTTCGGAGTCGCGCTTCTTCTGGCTCTCCGCCGGGCTGCTCTTCGTGATCGGCTTCACCGCCACTTCGCAGATGGCCGCCACGAATACGACCGTGCAGAATCGCGTGCCCGATGAACTCCGAGGCCGCGTCATGGCGGTCTATGCCACGCTGTTCATGGGCGTGCAACCTGTCGGCTCGCTACTGGCCGGAGGCATCGCCAAGCGCATCGGCGCTCCTCGCACTCTGGCCATCTTCGGCGTCCTGGTGCTGATCGCCAGCGTGAGCTTCGCGTACCACGTCTTCTCGCGCCTCCGCCAGGGCACCACTGCCAGCCCAGAACCCGCAAAGTCGCCTTAACCCGGTTGCACCCGCCGCCGCAGGGCCTTCGTACTACAATCGGCGCCGCGGTTGCCAACTGGCCCATGCGACAGACGCTCCTCGCATCGCTTCTCCTTGCTTCTCCTCCAGTGCTGGCGGCCTGTGCGCTCGGTATTGCGCTGTTCGTTATCGGCCTGTGGGCTGCGAGGAACGCAATCGCCGAAGCGCGTGGCCTCGACAAAGTCGCCGCCCTGAGCCATTTGTGCTTCGCCACACCGCTGGCTGTCTTCAGCGCGGAACATCTCTTCAGCGCGCAATTCATTCTGCCCCTTGTTCCGGCTTACATGCCGTGGCGGCTGTTCTTTGTGTATTTCGTCGGCTTCGCGTTAATCGCCGCATCCTTAAGCATTGCCACAAGCATCGGCGTGCGCTGGTCCGGCTTGCTTTTCGGAATCATGATGTTCGCATTTGTAGCGATGATCCATTTACCCGGAGCCGTGGCTGCGCCGCACAACCGGATTGTGCGGACGATCGTGTTTCGCGAGATGTCCTTCGGCGGGGCGGGATGGCTTCTGGCCGCGACCGCAGCCGCCGGATGGCGCGGGCAAACACGAAGGGCGCTGATGACGACGGGGCGCATCCTGATCGCCATCGCCGCGATGGTTTTTGGCGTGGAGCACTTTTTCCATCCGCTGGGGCTTCCCGGCGTCCCTCTGGAAAAGGTGACACCGGCTTGGATTCCTGGGCGCGCCCTGATTGACTATGTGACCGGCGCGGCGCTTTTCGCCGGGGGTGTGTGCTTTTTGCTCAACAGAAAAGCACGAGCCGCGGCCACATGGCTTGGCAGTTGGCTTCTGCTGCTGGTGATTGTGATTTATGGACCCGTTCTGATCCTGGCGCTGGCCAATCCCGCGGCCGCCACACAGATTGAAGGCATCAACTACTTCGCGGATACGCTGCTGTTCGCCGGAGGCATCCTCGCGCTGGCGAGCGCTAGCCGCGAGCGGGGCGAGCAGCCGGAGCCGCAAGCGCAGGTGGATGCGCAACGCGAAGTGGCTTCGGGAGGCTGAGGGTTGCCGCTGGTCATGGAAACCGAGCAGGCCGCGGCGCAAAGGCTGTGGCAAGACAAGATCGTTAGGAAGGATTGGGACGATAACGCCACGGTGCGGGATCGGGCGGAAGCGCGGGAGAGCCCTGAGGAGGAACTCCCCGGTCTTGCCTGGTCACGGGCGGCGCCTCGTTCGATGAACTTGGCGCGGTGTCGCCGGCTGCGGAGGTGAACGGCACAGCCGCGTTCACCGGAGCGAGAATGGCGTCGATCTCGGAGCGCAACGGAGAACGGGAGCATACGGGGTCCGTGGCGCAGGGGTCGCCGGCGAGAAGGAGCGCCTGGCAACGGCAGCCGCCGAAATCCTGTTCGCGGCGCTCGCAGGAGCGGCAGGGTTCCTGCATCCACTCTTCTCCGCGGAATTTCTGGAACGCCGCCGAGCGCTCCCAAATTTCCGCGAGGCCGCGATTCCTCACATTCTCGAACGAAAGGCCGGGAATCACACGAGCGGCGTGACACGGAAGCGCGTCGCCATTCGGCGCAATGAGCATAAGCTTGCGTCCCCACCCACCCATGCAGGGCTTTGGAAATTTCGCGTAGTAATCCGGCACAACGTACTCGACGCGAATTTTTCCTTCGAGCCGCTGCTGCGCGGCGCGAATCTCTTCCAGCGAAGCATCGAGCTGCGCCCGAGTGGGCAGCAGGCGCTCGCGATTCGCGAAAGCCCAGCCGTAATACTGCACGTTGGCGAATTCCACGCGTGTCGCGCACGAGTTTTTCGCAATAGCGAGCATCGCGGGAATCTGCTGAATGTTCCGGCGATGAATCACGAAGTTCAAGGTGACGGCGACGCGGCGCGAGGCCAGCCACTCCAGCACGCGAAGCTTTTGCGCGTGGGTACGCGTGCCGGAGATTTCCGCCGCGATTTCTTCCTCCGCGCCTTGAAAGCTGAGCTGCAGATGATCGAGCCCAGCGGCGATGAGCGCGTCAAGCCGCGCCTCGTCAAGCGGGAGTCCGGACGTAATGAGGTTGACGTACAGTCCGGCGGCACGGGCCGCGCGCACGAGTTCGGTGAGATCGGGGCGGGCAAGAGGTTCACCTCCGGTGAACTCGGCGTGAAGCACGCCGAGCGCGGCGGCCTCGCGAAAAACACGCGACCAGGTTTCCGCCGAGAGTTCGGAAGAGCGGACGGAGAGTTCGAGCGGATTCGAGCAATAGACGCAGTGCAGCGGGCAGCGATGCGTGAGCTCGGCAATGAGTGCAAGCGGAGGCGGCATGACGGGAAGAATCAGTCGGCAGTGGACAGTTTACCGTCGAAAGCGAGCGAGAGGAAACATCAGGGGTGGCTCATGGAAACAGGGCCGAAACCGTGAAAAGCGAATTCCGGGAATGGCAAACGCGGCGCTTGAGGCGCAAGCGATTCAGGAAACATCGAGGGCGCGGTCTTTTTGGAGGAGTTGCAAGTAGCCGAGGATATCGTGCGCGACTTTTTCGGGTTGCGCTTTCGAGTAGAGCTGCTGAAGCTCGGAGATGATTTGCGCGACGGTGTGATTGCCGTCGCAGCGCTGGACGATTTCCAGGCTAGGCCCGTTGAGGCGAAGGGCGCGTTCGGGCATGAGAAGGACGCGCTGCTCGTTCGAATCGCTGAGGCGAACGCCAGGAGCTAACCGCGGCTTGGAATTCAGATCAAGCATACGAGCAATGACGACGCGAAATCATCGCGCGTCCTTGGCAGGACGGAAGGCGCCGGGCGGCGGCCAGCCAGGATTGACGTAGGCAAAGTACAGCGCATCGAGCTGGGCCCATAGGATGTCGCACTTGGCGCGGAGGGCGGCGTGGCAAGAGTCCTGCTCGTCGCGGGTGCGGGCGTGTTTGACCACCCAGGCGAGCGCGAAATCGGCGTCCTCGGGGGCTTGCGTGAGGCGCCCGGTGAAGTAGTCAAGCCCGGAACAAAGCCAGGGATAGTGCTGGCGAAGCCGATCCATGCGCAGCGTGATTAATTTTTTGGAGAAGAGCTCCGTGAGCGAAGAGGCGACGGCTTCAAGATGCGAGTGCGTGGTGACGAACTCGAGATAAGCCTGAACGGCGAAGCGCGTGGCGGGAAGAATGCCGTCGCCACGGACGGCCTGAACCCGGGAAAGGCCGGTGGCTTCGACAAGCTTGAGCCACTTCTCAATGCCGCCGGGAGTTTGACCATCGCCATCGTGGTCGAGGATGCGCTTGCGCCACGCGATACGAAACGCGTGATCGTCGCTGCGCGCGAGAATGGCGGCATCCTTTTTGGGAATGATGCTTTGGTAGTAGTAGCGGTTCAGGGCCCAGGCTTGCAGCTGGCCGCGCGTCAGCTTGCCTTCGTGCATGAGCTGATGGAACGGGTGCTTGTGGTGATAGCGCTCTTCGCCGATGGCGTGAAAGCCGGCGATGAAGTCAGCTTCGGAGAGGAGCGGCCGTTCGTGTTCCAGGGCGGAATTGATCATAGGTCGAATTCCATCCCATCGTAGGCGATTTCGAATCCGGCATCCAGCACGGCGCGATGCTCGGGACTCTCTTCGTTGAGGATGGGGTTGGTGTTGTTGATGTGAATCAGGATTCTGCGGGCCTTGGAGCCCGGAGGGAATTGCGCGAGCAAGCCATCCGGACCGGAGAGCGGAAGATGGCCGATTTCGCGCGCGGATTTTTTGCTGCGGCCCGTTCGAATAAGTTCGTCGTCGGTCCAAAACGTGCCGTCGAGGAGAGCCACATCCGCGGAAGCGGCATGCTGCGCCCACTCGGCGCTGCGGCCGGGGAGGGAAGAAGCGACGAAGAGCGTTTTGCCATTTTGCTCGAAGGCGAAAGCGACGCAGGCGTCGTCGCCTGAAAGCGCGCGGAGCAACTCCTGGCTGACGAAATCGGGATAGCAGCCGCCGAGCGGAGTAGTGGAGCAGACAAACGCGGGAGCTTCGCCGGGACTTTCCGAGAGGTGACAACCGAGGCGTCCTTTGCTCGACAGGGTCTGCCACTGCACAGGCGGATCGGAACGTTCGAGGACGCGGAAGATGCGGTTTTCGCCGCGCAGGGCCCTCTGAACGCCGGCGGTACAGAAGACAAAGAAATGCTGAAACTCGCGCAGATGCAGAAGGCCGATGGCCGAGTCCACGTCGGCGGAAGGAAGAAAGACGCCAGCAATCGCGCTGCGCGAGTTTGAGGGGGCGAGTTCCTTGGTGGTGGCGAGCTGGGTGCGAAGGTCCGGGGAAGCGCCGACGAGGAACCAGAGGCTGGGTGCGGGAGAAAAGGCGATTTGGGTTTGGGAGCGCGGCTTGGCATTCAGGGTGCCGGCGCGCAAACCGGCGCAGTTCGAACAGGCGCAATTCCATTGAGGAAAACCGCCGCCCGCAGCAGAGCCGAGAAGCTTAATGCGCATGGGGCGACTTCGCGGGTGTGGGAGCGCCTGCGTGGAAATTGGGTGCCCGGCAAACCGGCGCACGGCCAGCCCTGCCGGCGCAGCGACCGGCGGCACTGCACACTACGCAATCAGGCGGGGAAGATGAGTCGGAGTACAACCGAGGACTAAAGTTCGGCGTTGGCGTACGAGCTAACTTCGCAGTTCAGATCGATTTCTTCGTGTTGAGGGGTGACCCATTCCATGGGAAGAACTCCTTGAGAAGGAAACGTACGCCTGCTACGGCACAAGTAAATCTAGCACAGAAAGGCGCAGAAACGAAGCGAAACTTGGTTCCGGCCAATACTGCCGACGGCGCCCGAGGCCGTGCAGCCGGGTGAAAGAAAAACGGCGCTAGGGATTGTGTTTGAAGTCCGGCGAGAGCACAATCGGTGGCGGCGAATCTTCCGCCAGCCCGCAACCGGCACTTCCCAAAAAAAAATCCAAAGTGAACGACGATTTTGCTTGACATGGCGCAAAAGAGGCCTAAGATGTGGCGCAAAGTGGTTGAAAGTGGGCAGAAGTAGATGGCAGTAGGGCTGAGTAGGGCATCCTAGAAGGCTGTGGTGAGGCGAGTGTTTTGGGCATCCGAGACCACCGCTTAAGCCGAAATTATGAAGCTACGGGGAAACTGTCCGGCGAAGGTGGACGAGAAGGGGCGTCTGAAGATACCCGCCGTGTTTCTCGAGGCTTTGAAAGAGTACGGGCCGCAGTTCTACATCACCAGTATGAGTGGTGAATCGGCGCGGATTTATCCGATGAAAGTTTGGTCGGAAATTGAAGACCGGCTGGCGCAAGCGGGGTCGCAAAATCGGGCCAAAAGCAAATTTTTAATGCGGACGAGCTATTTCGGTCAGACGGTGGAGCTGGATGGGCAGGGCCGGGTACTGGTTCCGGCGGTCTTGAGGGAGTCGGCGCAGATGAAGGGCGAGGTGGACGTCTTTGGAAAGCTGGACTACTTGGAAGTGATGAACCATGCGCGAGTGCTGGACGACCTGAAGAATTCGCCGTTCACGGAAGAGGATTACAAAGCGCTCGAGGATCTCGGGATTTAGAAGGCTTTCGAGTTCAACGGGACGTGGCGAGTGACGAGCGGCGAGTGGCCAGCGGAAGGCAAGCAGCCACACACGCCGGTGATGCTGGACGAGGTGCTGGAATGGCTGCGGATCAGGCCAAGCGGAACGTACATCGACGCAACGCTCGGCGCCGGAGGGCACTCGGAAGCGATCGCGCGGCGGCTGACAACCGGCAGGTTGATCAGCCTGGACCGGGACGAACAGGCGCTGGAACTGGCGCGGGAACGGCTGAAGAGTTTCGGAGAGAAGGTGAGGCTGGTGCGGTTACCCTTCTCGAGGATTGCGGAGGTCGCGCGCGAGTTGGGGATTCCGCCGGTGGACGGGGTCTTGGCCGACTTGGGAGTTTCGAGCATGCAGCTTGACCGCCCGGAGCGCGGATTTTCGTTCCGAGAGGCGGGGCCGCTGGATATGCGCATGGACGCGGGCGATGAGCTAACCGCGGAGGAGATTGTGAATCGCTGGCCGGAGAGGGATCTGGCCGACTTGCTCTATCGGGAAGCCGATGAGCAGGATTCACGCAGGATCGCCAGGGCGATCGTGAGGGCGCGGCCCATACGGGACACCGCGCACCTGGCAACGGTTGTGGCAGGGGCCCGAAAGCAATGGGGAAGGCAGAGACTGCATCCCGCGACAAAAACGTTTCTGGCGCTGCGGATAGCGGTGAATCGAGAATTGGAGGAACTCGGGCAGTTTCTTTCTCGGACCCCGGCCACAATAATTTCGGGCGGACGATGCGTAGTGCTGAGCTATCACTCGAGGGAAGACCGCATCGTGAAGTTCGCTTACCAGGAAGCCGCGCGCGCCGGAACGATGCGCGTCCTGACCCGCCATGTGATTCGGCCCACGGAAGCAGAGATGGAGCGGAACCCGCGTTCGCGAAGCGCGAAACTGCGCTGTGCGGAAAGAGTGTAGTCATGAAAGCACGAAAGAAGGGACCGGCGGCAACGGAGTTTTACACGGCGAAGCGAATTGACAATTCGCGCCTGGTGCGGCACGTCGAGCCGGCGAAGATGCGGAATCTGTACCGGACCGCGGCGCTCGGCGGCATCGTGGCCATGTTTTTCCTGTTCTATATCTATCAGCACTTCCGCTGCATCGACCTGAGCTTCCAGCTTGAGGCGGTGAAGGCGAAGCAGGCGGAAGCCGCGTCCTTGAATTCCGCGCTGAAACTCGAGATTGCCGGGCTTCGCGATCCCAAGCGAATTGACGTCATTGCACGGAAGCAATTGGGGCTGACGGAAACGCTGCCCGACCAGGTGCGCGAATACGATGCAGCCGGTGCGCCGGCGGGAGCCGAAGTGGCATCGGTGAGGTACGTGCGGCCAAATCGCGCTCCGTGAAAAACCCTCCCGCTGTGAATCGAACCGAGCTTGCCTTGCCAGCTCCGCTTGGGGAGGCCAGGGGACCGATGTGCCCGGGTTGCCCGGCGCGAGCGTCGCTGCGCTCCGCGGGCCTGGCGTCGATTGGCTGTCAGCAAGAGCGAAGCGCCGCCGCGGAGAAGAGGGGCTGCAAGAGATTGCGTTTGAGTGATTGAAGACTATGCCGACGAGCCGCGTCCAAGCCCGGATGTTGGTGGTGGGAGGGCTGGCGATTTTGTGGATGGCGGCGGTCCTCGGGCGGCTGGCCTACCTTCAGCTTTTCTGCCATGCGGAATACCTGGCGCGCGCGCAGCGCCAACAGCAGCGTACGCTGGAAATCACACCGAAACGCGGAGCGATTTACGACCGGAACGGCAACACGCTGGCGATGAGCGTGTCCGTGGATTCGGCTTTCGCGGTGCCAAGCGAACTGGGCGACAACGCGGCGCTGGCCGCGAGGCTGATCAGCGGAGTGCTGCACATTCCCCGCGATGTACTGGAGGCGCGGTTCGCTTCGGGCGGCACCTTTGTCTGGATTCAGCGGAAGCTGCCCCCGGATAAAGCGGAGGCGATCGCAGCGCTAAATCTCAAGGGCATCTACCTGCAAAAAGAAAATCAGCGGTTCTATCCGAAGCGCGACCTCGCCGCGCACGTGCTGGGTTTCGTCGATATGGACGAGAAAGGCTTGGGCGGAATCGAGTACGAGCTGGACAGCCAGATTCGCGGGAAGACGGAAAAAGTGGTGGTGATGGCGGACGCCCGCCAGCGCTGGTTCGACGGGGGCGCGGCGCAGCGCGACACGGGCGCGAGCGTCGTACTCACACTCGACACAACGATTCAGTACATTGCGGAGCGCGAACTGGCGGCAGCGATCGCCAAGACGCGCGCGATGGCCGGCACCGTCATCGTGATGAACCCGAACAACGGCGAAATTCTCGCGCTGGCGAACTGGCCAAAGTTCAACCCAAACGCGGCTTCGGATGCCTCTCCGGACGCCCGCATGGACAGGGCCGTTACGGCCCTTTACGAGCCGGGCTCCACCTTCAAGCTCATTACACTGGCGGCTGCTTTTGACCAGAACATCACGCGGCCCAGCGAAGTCTTCGATTGCGAGAACGGGCGCGTGTATATCGCCGGGCACCGCATTCGCGACCACAAGCCGTTTGGATTGCTGACCGTCAGCGACATTCTGGCGCAATCGAGCGACGTGGGCGCAATCAAGGTCGCGCTGCGGCTCGGAGCGCCCAAATTCTACGAATATATTCGCGCATTTGGCTTTGGCGCGCCGACCGGCGTGGACCTGCCCGGCGAAAGCAAAGGTTTGGTGCGGCGGCTCGAAAACTGGACGCCTGTTTCGATTGGCTCGATATCGATGGGGCAAGAGATCGGCGTGACGCCGATTCAGCTCCTCAGCGCGGTATCCGCCATCGCGAACGGCGGATGGCTCTACAAGCCGCACGTGGTCGAGGAGGTGAAGCGGCCGGATGGAGTGCTGGTCACCCCGGCCGAGGCGCCAAACGGGGCCGCGGAGCCGCGAAGGGTGATTCGCGCCGAGACGGCGGCCACGCTGCGGACCCTGATGGAAGGAGTGGTGCTGCACGGGACAGGCACCAGAGCGCGCCTTGACGGCTGGACCGCCGCCGGAAAGACCGGTTCGGCGCAGAAGATCGATCCCGCGACGGGAAGGTATTCGCGGACACAACTAATCGCCTCGTTCACGGGATTCGCACCCATCAACAATCCGGCCATTGCCGTGCTGGTATCGCTCGACTCACCGGTGGGAGAGCACGAAGGCGGCCAGGTGGCGGCGCCTGTCTTTAAGCGAGTGGCGGAACAAGTTCTGGCATACTTGAGCGTGCCTCGGGATGTGCCGATTAACCCGAAGCTGGTCCAGGCATCCTACCAGCAACCGGCCAACGACGACTCCTCGCTCGAAGACTTCACGCCCACGGACTTTTCGGCACAGCCGGACCAACCGCCTTCCGAAAACAGCAAGCAGGGTAGCGCGCCATTGGAGCAAGCATCGGCAGTGACGGTTGCGGTGGATGAAGGCGGCGACATTGCAGTGCCGGACTTCAGCGGAAGAACGATGCGGGACGTGACCGAGATGTGCTTGCGGTTGGGTCTCGACCCGGTTTTGATTGGCAGCAACCTTGCAGTTGATCAGTCGCCGGCGGCGGGCGCGAAGGTCCGGCATGGGGCGCGGGTCACGGTGCAGTTCGGGACACCGGGGGCGAAAACCGCGGGGCCGCGCCAGAGGTCGAGGAAGTAGCATGAGGATGGGATTCGCGGATACGCGTGCGGAAAACAAATTGAACGGAACGGTGGAACAGACGAGGGCAGCGGGAGAGCGCGGCGCGGCGAGCCCGAGAACGCTGGGTGGCGTCCTTTCGGGCGCGGGCGTGGCGGTGCCAGCGGCCTCCGCGAGCCTGGCGATTGCCCAGGTGGCATGCGATTCGCGGAAGGTAAAGCCGGGCGCGCTTTTCTTTGCGCTGCGCGGGACGAAAGCGGATGGCACCGCGTTTGTTCGCGATGCCATCGAGCGGGGAGCGGTCGCGGTAGCGAGCGAATCGGCCGCGCCGCCGGACTTGCCGGGAAACGTGGCCTGGATTCAGGTGCGCGAGGAACGAAAAGCGCTGGCCGTTGCGGCGGCGAACTTCTTCGGGCATCCGGGGCATTCCTTACAGCTCGCCGCGGTTACGGGAACCAACGGGAAAACGACCACGACTTCGCTGATCGACGCCATTATCAAGATGTCCGGAGCCCAGACCGGCCTTTTTGGCACGATTGCGTATCACACGCCACGGGGCGACTATCCCGCGCCAAATACAACGCCGGAATCGGTGGATTTGCAGGGATTCTTGGCCGAAATTCGTGACGCGGGCGGGAAGTTCGCCGTGCTCGAGGCGAGCTCGCATTCTCTGATGATGGACCGTTTGTGGGGCTGCCATTTTCAGGCCGCGGTCTTCACCAATCTGACGCGCGAGCACATGGACTATCACAAGACCTTCGAGGACTACTTCGCGGCAAAGCGCCGGCTCTTCGAAGGGACAGGAGCGGGCGCGCCGGAAGTCGCAATTTTGAATACGGACGACGAGTGGGGCCTGAAGCTGGCGGGTTTGGCGAACCGGACCGTGACTTACGGGCTGGACGCGGGCGCGGAGATTACCACGAAGAAATTTCAACTGAACTTCAGCGGACTGAGTTTTACCGCGCAGACGCCGCGGGGGAAGCTGCAGATCGCCTCTTCGCTGGTGGGGCGAATCAACGTTTACAACATTCTGGCGGCAATCGGCGCGGCGCAAGCGCTGGGGCTGCCGAACGAAGCGATCGAGGCGGGCATCCGGAATCTGCAGAGCGTGGCGGGACGCTTTCAGCGTGTGGACCTCGGCCAGCCATTTCTGGTGATTGTGGACTATGCGCATACGGACGACGCGCTCGAAAACCTGATCAAGACCGCGCGCGAATTGGCGCCGAAAGCGCGCGTGATCACGCTTTTTGGCTGCGGCGGCGAGAAAGATCGCACCAAGCGTCCGGTGATGGGCGAGGTTTCGGGCCGCCTGAGCGACCTGACAATTCTGACGAACGACAATCCGCGAAAGGAAGATCCGCTGAAGATCATCAGCGACGTTGTCGTGGGTCTGCAGAGGACGGGCGGGAAATATTTGATCGAGCCGGACCGGGAAAGAGCGATATTCCTCGCGGTGGAAGAGGCGCGGGCGGGCGACGTGGTGCTGCTCGCGGGCAAAGGGCACGAGAGGGAGCAGATTCTTGCGGATCGTACGCTCAAGTGGGACGACGGCGAAATGGCGCGCCGGGCTCTCCGCGCAGCGGGCTATGGAGGGCCGCAGAACGGTCCGGAGTTTGGCACCTGACGCGCATTGGGAGGCTGTGCGGAGAGCGCGCGAGTGCCAAGGCTGGTGACTCGCGCCTCAGCCACCGAAGTCGGCTGGGGGCAGCAAGGAGGAGCCCTCAACAACGGTGAACACAGACCGACGCGTGGGGAACGCAAGGAACGATAGTTCGTTGAGGCGTTTATGCGGTGGACGATTGCACAGGTGGCTGATGCTTTGGGTGCACGGCCGGGGCCGGGGCTCGACCCCGTGGCCCGGGTGGCCGGCGTCTCGATTGATTCTCGCACGATACGTGCCGGAGAACTGTTCATCGCCATCCACGGACCGCGTCATGACGGACACGATCATGTGGCGGATGCGCTGGAGCAGGGAGCGGTGGCGGCAGTGGTGGCGGGACCGCTGCTCTCGCGGTATGCGGGATGGGTCAGCGACCGCTGCATCGCCGTGCCGGACACGTTCGAGGCGCTTAAAGCATTGGCGCGAGCCGTGCGCGAGGCCTGGGGCGGAAAACTTGCGGGTGTCACCGGTTCGGTCGGCAAAACCACCACGAAAGAGATCCTGGCGGCATTGCTGGGCACGAAGCTGCGGGTTCTGAAATCCGAAGGAAATTTCAACAACGAGTATGGCCTGCCGCTGACGCTGTTTCGCCTTGAGGAGAGCCATCAGGCCGCGGTGTTGGAAATGGGAATGTCCCGGCGCGGCGAGCTCAGCCGGCTCGCGCGGATTGCGAAGCCGGACGTGGGCGTCGTAACGCGCGTGGCTCCGGCGCACCTGGAGTTTTTTTCGTCCGTGGACGAGATTGCGCTGGCCAAGCGCGAACTGATCGAGGGATTGAACGGGCGCGATTCTGTTGCCGTACTGAATGCCGACGATGCGCGTGTGGCGGCGTTTGCTGCGAAAGCGCCGGGACGCGTCCTGACCTACGGCATCGAGCGGGCAGCGGACTTTCGCGCCGAAGAGATCGAGGACCGCGGAGCGCTGGGTTCGGTGTTCACCGTTGTGGCCGGAGGCAAGCGCGCGCGCATCGAAATGTCCCTTGCCGGGCGGCACGTAATCGCGAATGCGCTGGCGGCGCTGGCTGCGGCGAGCGTGTGGAACATCGGCACGGCCGAAGCGCAGAGCGTCTTTCGCACGCTGCGGCCGCCAGCCATGCGCGGTGAGTTGCTGCGCTTTTCGAATGGCGCGGCGCTGATCAACGACTGTTACAACTCCAGTCCGGCGGCGTTGCAAGCCATGACGGCTCTGCTCGCCACCACTCCGAATTACCGGCGGCGAATCCTGGCGGCGGGAGAAATGCGCGAACTCGGGCCGGAATCGGCGAAGCTGCACCGGGAGGCGGGCAAGTTCGCCGCGGAAACGGGCGCGATTGACTGGATCTTGGCGGTGAGCGGAGACGCGTCGGAGATCGCGGCGGGGGCGGTATCCGCGGGGTTCCCGCTCGAGCGCACGAAATTTTTCCGCACGTCCGAGGAAGCGGCGCGATTTCTGGAGGACTTTCTCGAGCCGGGCGACTTGCTGCTGGTGAAGGGCTCCCGCGGCGTAAAGATGGAAGTGATCGTGGATGCGTTGATCGCGCGGCACGCGCCGGGAGAAATGGCGCGGCAGGAGGCAAAGCACTAGATGCTTTACTACCTGCTGTACCACGTCCTGCAGCCTTATTTCAGCCCGCTGAATGTCTTCCGGTACATCACGGTTCGCACGGTGTACGCGAGCCTAACGGCGATGTTCCTCGCGCTGGTTTTTGGCCCGTGGCTCATCCGGCACTTGCGCGCGCTGCAGATTGGACAGTACATCCGCGAGGAAGGTCCGCAGGCGCATCAGAAGAAAGCGGGAACGCCGACCATGGGAGGCGTGCTGATCGTGCTCTCGACCGCGGTGCCGACGTTGTTGTGGGCGGACCTGACGAATCCGTTTCTTCTGCTTTCGCTGTTTGCGCTGGTGGGCTTCGCCGCCATTGGATTCATCGACGATTACGCGAAGATTTCAAAGCAGCGGAGTCTCGGTCTGACGGCGAAGAAGAAAATCTATTTTCAGGTGTTCGTGAGCTTGGTGGTCGGCCTTTCGCTGCTGGTGCTGGCGACCTACGGCAAGTATTCCACAACGCTGGTGTTCCCGTTTCTCAAGCGCTTGCAACCCGACTTGGTGGTGCATTCCCTGGTGCATTCGGCGCATCTGTGGCCGCTGGCGTTTCTGCCGTTTCTTGCGTTCATTTGCGTCGTGATCGTCGGGTCTTCGAACGCCGTGAATCTGACGGACGGCCTGGACGGGCTGGCGATTGGCTGCACGGTGATCGCGGCGGGCGCGCTGACGGTGCTGACTTACGTCAGCAGCAATTTCCGGTTCGCGTCGTATCTCGAGATTCAGTTTAGTCCGGGCGTCGGCGAGCTGACCGTCTTTTGCGGAGCGCTGGTGGGAGCGGCGCTCGGCTTTCTTTGGTACAACGCCCATCCGGCGGAGATTTTCATGGGCGATGTGGGTTCCCTGGCGCTCGGCGGAACACTTGGAACGATCGCCGTCATCATCAAACAGGAGATATTGCTGTTTTTTGTCGGCGGGATCTTTGTGATCGAGGCGCTCTCGGTGATTCTGCAAGTAGGCTCGTTCAAACTGCGTGGCAAGCGGATTTTTCGGATGGCGCCGATTCACCACCACTTTGAGCTGCTCGGGTGGAGCGAATCGAAGGTGATTGTGCGGTTTTGGATCGCGGCGCTGGTCTTTGCACTGTTTGCGCTGACGACGCTGAAGTTGCGATAACGGCGCGGCGCTCCGGCTAATCGCCGAAATACGCGGCGCTGCCACGAGGCAGAAGGAAAGAGGGATGGCTTCGCCGGTTGAACTGCGAGGTAAGCGCGTGCTGGTGATCGGGCTGGCGCGCACGGGTGTGGCGACGGCCTTCTTCTGCATGAACCGAGGCGCCAGGGTGACCTGCACGGACACGCGAAGCGAGAGCGAGATGCCGGAAACAGTCGCAAAGCTGAAGAGCGGCGGCGCGTCGCTGGTTCTCGGCGGCCATAGCGACGAGCTGTTGCGCGGACAGGACTTGGTCGTGCCGAGTCCCGGCGTGCCGGCGGATGCTCCGCTGCTGAATGCCGCGCGAGCAAAGGGAATCACGGTTTGGAGCGAGATCGAGCTGGCCTGGCGGTTTCTGAAAGGGAAACTGATCGGCATCACTGGTTCCAACGGGAAGACGACCACCACTTCCCTGATCGAACACGTTTTGCGCGAGTCTGGGATTGCCACGATTCTTGCGGGCAATATCGGCACGCCGCTGATTGCCTGCGTCGAACAATCGCGCGAGGACACCGTGACGGTGGCGGAACTAAGCAGCTTCCAACTGGAGCTGGTCGAGAGGTTCCGCCCCGATATCAGCCTGCTGCTGAACCTCACGCCGGACCATCTCGACCGTCATCGCACGATGGAAGCCTACGCGGCGGCGAAAGCGCGCATCTTCGAGAACCAGGGCGAAGCCGATGCGGCCATTGTGAACGCGGATGACGAAGGGGCGTGCCGCCTGGCGCCGGCGCGGCCTGCCGTGTTTTGGTTCAGCCGAAAAAAACAAGTTGAGCGCGGCGCGTTCGTTCATGGCCAGGAAATCGTCTTTCGCGACCGCGGCCGCGACGAGAGCATCCTGCCGGTGACGGACATCCCGCTCGCGGGCGCGCACAATCTCGAAAACGCGCTGGCGGCCGTTTGTGCGTGCCGCCTGGCACCGGCCGAGCCGCAAGCCGTTGCAAAAGGGGTGCGGTCCTTCGCCGGCGTCGAGCACCGGTTGGAATTCGTGGCGGAGATCGGCGGCGTCCGTTACTACAACGATTCAAAGGCCACAAACGTTGACGCCACCCTGAAGGCGCTCGATGCATTCCCCGGGCGCATTCTCGTAATTCTTGGCGGCAAAGACAAGGGCAGCGACTACACGGCACTGCGTCAACCGCTGCGCGACCGGGCCATCCTCGCGCTGCTCATCGGTGCGGCCGCCGAAAAAATCGAAAAGCAAATCGCCGGCAGCGTTGCCATCGAGCGTGCTGGAACCCTGGAACACGCCGTCGAGATTGCTTCGCAGGCCGCGCAGCCCGGCAATGTCGTGCTGCTGGCTCCGGCCTGTGCCAGCTTCGACCAGTTTCAGAACTACGAGCATCGCGGCCGCGTGTTCAAGGATTTGGTGCGCCAATTGGAACGCCAAGCCGCGAATGCGACTTCAGGAAAATAGGAGTCCCAGTGCCCAGACGACTCGAGAACGACCGGTGGCTCTTTGGCGCGACTCTGGCCCTGTGCTTTTTCGGTGCGGTGATGATTTTCAGCGCGTCAGCGGTAACGGCGGAGCATCAGTACGGCCATTCCTACATTTTTCTTCTGCGCCAGGGCGCATGGCTTGTCATCGGTCTTGCCGGGATGTTCGCGCTGATGAAGATGGATTACCGGCGCTTGCGGGAACCCGCGGTCGTTTATCCGGTGGTCTGCGTCGTTCTGCTGATGCTTGCCGGCGCGTTTTTCCTCGACAAATCTCACGCCACGCACCGCTGGATTCGATTTGGGCCGGTCGGCATTCAGCCCTCGGAACTCGCGAAACTTGCCGTGGTGCTGTACCTGGCGTGGTTTCTCGACCAGAAGCGCCGCCACGCGGCGGGAATGGAGTTCTGCAAACGGGACTTCGTGCAGACGATTCTGCCCGCTGGCGCTCCCATCCTCTTATACGTGAGTCTGATTCTGTTGCAGCCGGACCTTGGCACCTCGATTGATATTCTGGCCGTAGCGGCGGGAGTGCTTTTCGCCGCGGGTCTTTCCTGGAAGTGGATCGCGGCGGGAGCGGCCGGCGCTCTCCCGGCTCTGTATCTGCTTATCACGCACGTTGCGTATCGCCAGGCGCGCCTGATGGCCTTCCTTCATCCGGATTCGGACCCGCAGGGCGCGGGCTTCCAATTGCTTCAATCGCTCATCGCGGTCGGTTCGGGCGGCTTCAGCGGGGTGGGTCTGATGGAAAGCAAGCAGAAGCTCTTCTACTTGCCGGAAGCGCATACGGATTTCATTTACGCAGTGATCTGCGAGGAGCTGGGCTTCATTGGCGCGGTCGTGGTGATTGCACTGTTCGTCATTTATGGCTGGCGGGGTCTGCGCGCAGCCTTTTGCGCGCCCGATAACTTCGGCCGCCTGCTCGCTCTCGGCATTACCTCGCTCGTCCTGTGCCAGGCGCTCATCAATTTTGCCGTCGTGCTTGGCATGGTTCCGACGAAAGGGATTCCGCTGCCGTTCGTGAGTTACGGTGGTTCGAGTTTGCTGGTTATGCTGCTGGCAACGGGAGTGCTGCTGAATATCGCGCAGCAGTCATCCGAGCCGGCTTGGTCGTGAATTGTCGTGAAGCTCCTGATTGCTGGCGGAGGAACGGGCGGGCACGTCTTTCCGGCGATGGCTATTGCCAAGGAATGGCTCGCGAGGGGCGGCCAACGCGAAGTCGTGCTGGTCGGCACGCAGCGGGGCCTCGAGATGAAGCTTGTGCCACAAGCCGGACTTCCGCTGGAAACCCTGCGCGTGGCCGGGCTCAAGGGCAAAGGCGGCATGACGCTCGCGAAGAATCTCGCCCTGCTTGGCCTCGGCCTGAAGGACGCGTTTGGAGTCTTGCGCCGCCACCGACCGGTCGCAGCCTTTGGCGTCGGCGGTTACGCTGCGGGACCTATGCTGCTGGCGGCCTGGCTGCGCGGCATTCCAAGTGTCATCTTCGAGCCGAACGCTGAGCCGGGTTTCACCAACAAAGTTCTGGCGCGTATCGCGAAGCGCATTGGAACGGGTTACGAGATTACCGCGGAGATCTTCGGCGACAAGGCAATTCTTACCGGATGTCCCGTCCGCTCTGAATTTTTTACCGTCGCTCCGCGCAAGCCGGAAAAGCCGATTCATCTGCTCATCACCGGCGGCAGCCAGGGAGCGCTGCCGATTAACCGAGCTTTTGTCGATGCCATGGACCGGATCGCCACGCGAAAGGCCGATCTCAGGATCGTGCATCAGACCGGCGAGCGCGACTATAATGCCGTGCGGACCGCGTACGCGCGGCGCGAAATCCACGCGGAGGTTGCGCCCTTCCTCGCCAACATGGCGGAACGCTTTGCCTGGGCCGATATCATCGTTTGCCGCGCTGGAGCCATCACCGCGGCGGAAATCGCCGCTGCCGGCCGCGCCGCCATTTTCATCCCCTTCGGACGCGCCACCGACAGTCATCAGCTCCGCAACGCGGAAGAAATGGCGCGAGCCGGCGCGGGCCGGTTGATTCGCGAACCTGAGTTGACGGCGGACCGGCTAACCGGCGAAATCTTTTCTTTGGTTGACGAGCCGCAGGGGATCGAGCGGCTTGCGGCCGCAGCGCGGGGCTTGGCTCGTCCGAACGCGGCCCGCGAAATCGTGGACCTGATCGAATCGGCAGCCAACGTGCACGGCGAAATAGCACAGGGGAGCTTGCAGAGGACAAATCCATGATGGTTAGCTTCCGCAATTTTCAGCGGATCCATTTGGTGGGTATTGGCGGCATCGGGATGAGCGGCATCGCCGAGGTGCTGCTCACGCTCGGCTATTCCGTTTCTGGTTCGGATACGAAACTATCCGCGATTACCGAGCGCCTGCAGAATCTCGGCGCCACGATCTTCGAGGGGCACCAAGCGGCCCACGTCGAAGGCGCGCACGTTGTCGTGACCTCCTCGGCGATTCGGCAGGACAATCCCGAGGTCGCGGAAGCCCACCACAAGAAAATTCCCGTGATTCCGCGAGCCGAAATGCTTGCGGAGCTGATGCGGCTCAAATACGGCATTGCCATCGCCGGCGCACACGGAAAGACGACCACGACTTCGCTTGTGGCCTCGGTCCTTGGCGCTGCCCATCTCGACCCGACGTTCGTCGTCGGCGGCCGTGTCAATCAGGCGGGCACCACCGCGCGTCTTGGCAAGGGCGACTACTTCGTTGTCGAAGCCGACGAGAGCGACCGGACTTTCCTGCTGCTTGCGCCGGTGGTGGCAGTGGTCACCACGATTGACCGCGAGCACCTCGATCAATACCACTCCCTCGACGACATTCAGGACGCGTTCGTGCAGTTTGTGAATCGCGTTCCCTTCTATGGCGCGGCGATTCTTTGCCTCGATGAGCCGAACGTGCAAGCGATCATCCCCAAGATCAAGCGGCCCATCATCACCTATGGCACTTCGAGCCAAGCCGACCTGGTCATCAGCGGCATCGAGCTGACGGGAACGGGCAGCACGTTCCGGCTCACATATAAGGACGAGGACCTCGGCTTGTTTCACTTGCCGCATCCTCCGGGGATTCATAATGTCCGAAATGCCGCCGCCGCTGCTGCTGTCGCGCTCTACCTCAGCGTGCCAAGCGACCTCATTCGCGAGGGGCTGGCGAAGTTCGGCGGCGTCGGCCGCCGCTTCGATGTCAAAGGGGTGGTAAACAACATTACGGTGGTGGACGACTACGGCCATCATCCTGCCGAGATTCGCGCCACACTCGAGGCCGCGAGGCTCGGCAAGTTCAATCGCGTCCTGGTGCTGTTCCAGCCTCACCGCTACACCAGAACCCAGCACCTGTGGAACGATTTCAAGACGGCCTTCAACCAGGCCGATGTGCTGGTGCTGACCGAGATTTACGCGGCAAGCGAAAACCCCATACCCGGCGTGACCAGCGAAGCTCTGGCGCGCGCCCTCCGCGAGACCGGCCACAAGAACGTCCATTACTACCGCTCGATGCAAGAAGGCATCGAATTTCTGCTGCGCGAAGCGCGGCCCGGCGATGCCGTCTTTACCATCGGCGCGGGCAACATCAGCCGTGCCGCCGGTGAACTGATCGTCCTTCTCGGCGCGGAACACGCGGTCCCCAATGCGTCTCAGCGATCCTAAACTCCTGTCCGCGTTCCCGGACCTCGGCGTCGAGCTGCGGCATGGTGTGTCGCTTGCCGCCCAGACGTCCCTCGGCATCGGCGGCACCACCGACCTGCTCCGCCTGCGGAAACAAAGCGCAATCCCGGAACTGCTCGCGCTGCTAGATTCGGCCGCCATACCGCACCGCTTCCTGGGTGGCGGATCGAACCTGCTGGTCGCGGATGGCGAGCTTCCCTGGGTGGTTCTCCAGCTGGTCCGCCCCGAGCCGGACGTCGTGCTCGAGGGCAACCTCGCTCACGTGGATGCGGCCGCGGACCTGGGAAGAACCGTCACCTACTGCGCTAAACACGGCCTCGGCGGAATGGAAGGCCTGATCGGCGTCCCCGGGACCGTCGGAGGCGCCTTGCGCATGAATGCGGGCGCTTACGGCACGCAGATCGGCAGCTACGTCCGGGAGGTTAGGCTCTACCGGGCGTCGGCCCGCAAGGTCGAAACTCTTAGCGATCGCCAAATTTCTTTTGAATACCGGCATACAAGTTTTGCGGCTGATGATATGATGCTCGCGGTGACCCTGGAACTTCCCACCAAAGACTTTCAAGAAATCCTCAAAGGTATTCGTATCTGCAACGAAAAGCGCCGTTCGAGCCAGCCGCTCGGACAAAAGAGCGCGGGCTGCATCTTCAAGAATCCTCCCGGCGCTTCCGCGGGCCGCATGCTGGATGAGCTTGGACTCAAGGGGCTCAGCGTCGGCGACGCGCGCGTGAGCGATTGCCACGCGAATTTTTTCATCAACGCCGGCCGCGCTTCCGCGAACGACATGCTTTCGCTCATCGCGGAAGCCGCCGAGCGCGTTGAAAAGGCTTACGGGGTGAAGCTGGAGCACGAGGTGGTGATTTGGAACGCTTGAAGCCGATGCAGCGCAGCGCGGCTGCCGCGCGCGAAGCGGAAGTGTATCGCCCCGAGCTGATCGCCGACGACGAGCCCCGCTATCTGCGCCGCCAGAAGCCCCTCGAGATCCGCCGCAGAAAATTCGGGGGCCGCGCCTGGCCGTTTTACCGCCGCGTGCTCGTCTGGAGCGTCGCGGGCATCGCCGGCGCCGGCATCGCCGCCTTCACGGGCCGTTTCCTCCTCTATTCGCCCCAAGTCTTGCTCCTCAAGCCGGACCAGATTGAAGTCACCGGCAATCACATTGTCTCGCGCGACGCTGTTCTGCAGCAGTTCGCGCATGACCGCGGCCGCAGCGTCCTCCGCATCCCGCTCGATGACCGCCGCGCGGAAATCGAACAGCTTTCCTGGGTCGAGTCCGCCACCGTCCAGCGCGTCCTGCCCAACCGCATTCGCGTGAATATCGTCGAACGCACGCCGATCGCTTTCCTGAAGGTCGGCAATCAACTCGAACTGATCGATGCCCACGGCGTGATTCTGGACCGGGCCGACGCCGAGGATTTGCGGTTCCCCATCGTCACCGGTATTTCCGAAGCTTTGCCGCGCGAGGAGCGGGAAACGCGCATGCAGATGTACCAGGAATTTCTGAAGGACATCGATCTTGTCGGCTTTGCACCTGGTCCGGAAAAGCAGAGTCGCATTGGCGTGCATCCTTCGGAGAAAGTCAGCGAAGTCGATTTGAGCAATCCCAAGGACTTGCGCGTGGTGATGACCGGCCTCGCGGGCTTGAACGACCCGCAAGCCGTGACGATTCATTTTGGCCAATCGGATTTCACCGGAAAATTCAGCATGTTGGCCGACAATTTTTTGCAATGGCAGGCGAATGCGGGACGCATTCAGTCGATCGATCTCGAGTATTCGCGTCAAGTCGTGATTAACCCGGATGCCAGCGTGCATTCGGCACGGGCACGGTAAGCGACGTTGGCTTTTTGCGTCAGAACGGTTTTGATCGGAAGGATAGGCAGGGGAGCCGGGCTTGGCAAAGAAAGATAAATATCTTGTGGGTCTGGACATCGGGAGCACCAAGACGAGCGCGCTGATCGCGGAGGTCGCCGACGAACAGGTACGCTTTCTGGCGCTTGGCGCGGCCGAGTCCAAGGGACTTCGCAAGGGCCTCATCGTCAATCTGGATGCTACGGTAAGCTCCATTCGCCGCGCGGTCGAGGAAGCCGAAGGCGTCGCCAATGTCCCCGTCGAATCCGCTCTGATCGGAGTTGCCGGGAGCCACGTGCGCGGCGTGAATAGCCGCGGCGGAATTTCATTGGGCTTTCGCGCGCGCGATATCGAGCGCGAAGACGTGCGCCGCGCGGTGGACGCCGCCCGCAACATCTCGCTCCCCGAAGACCGCGAAATTCTGCATGTCCTTCCGCACGAATTTATCGTGGACGCCCAGGAAGGCATCCGCGACGCCGTGGGCATGGTCGGCTCGCGGCTCGAAGCGAATATTCACGTCGTCACGTCCTCCGTCGCCGCCACCCAAAACCTGGTCACCGCCGCCAACAAAGCCGGCATTCTCATCAGCGACACGGTTCTGGAACCGCTGGCGTCGGCGGAATCCTGCCTGACGCAGGACGAGCGGGACCTTGGCGTCTGCTTGCTGGATATCGGCGGCGGTACCACCGAACTCATCGTCTACGGCGGTGGCGTCGTGCGCCACACGGGCGCTGTTCCCGTCGGCGGAGATCATTTCACGAACGATCTCGCCGTCGGCTTGCGTACGCCGATTCCCGATGCCGAACGCATTAAGCGCGCCAACGGCGTGGCCGCCGCTTCGCTTTTGACCGAAGACGTTTCGATTCAAGTCGCCAGCGTCGGTGACCGCCCGCCACGCACCATTTTCGCGCGCCAGCTCACCGATATCCTCGAGCCGCGCGCGATGGAATTGCTCGCGTTGATCCGCGACGACCTGCAGCGCGCCGGCCTCAGCCGCCAGATCCCCGCCGGATTTGTTCTTGCCGGCGGCGGCGCCCGGCTCAACGGTTTCGATGAGCTCCTGGAACGCGAATTTCACCTGCCTGTGCGCATCGCGGAACCAAAGGGTTTGGCTGATCTGCCCGAACAGGTGGCTCAGCCGGAGTATGCAACCGCAGTTGGTCTCGTTCTCTACGGTGCCAAGGCGCGCCGCTCTCAGCCGGCGCGCGGCGGCAACCTGGTATCTAAATTGAAAGCCATGTTCGCTGGAGCCTCGTGACCCTGCCCGAGGCGCGTTCGCCGCGCGACCGCATCGGTCAAAAGCGAATCGCAACTGCCTGGCAGTTGACGGTGGAACTGGGGAAAAGTTGAGGGAAGCATGACAGCAAAGGACATGGGCATCCGCATGAGTTTTTCCGAGGAGCTGCAACCCGCAAAAATCAAGGTCATTGGTGTCGGCGGCGGCGGATGCAACGCCGTCAATCGCATGATTCGCGCCAAGGTCGAAGGCGTCGAATTTATCGCCGCGAATACCGACCTCCAGGCCCTCAAGCTCTCGCAAGCGCCGGTCAAGCTGCAGCTCGGCGCTAAGCTGACCAAAGGACTTGGCGCGGGCGCCAATCCCGAGATCGGCCGCAAAGCTGCTCTCGAGGATACCGACAAAATCATTGAAGCGCTCGAAGGCGCGGACATGATTTTCATCACCTCGGGTCTCGGCGGAGGCACGGGCAGCGGCGCCGCGCCCGTTGTCGCGTCACTCGCCAGCGAGCTCGGCGCGCTAAGCGTTGCCGTGGTGACCAAGCCTTTCGGGTTCGAGGGCAAGCGCCGCATGCTGCAAGCCGAACAAGCGCTCAATGAGCTTGTTGGCGCCGTGGACACCGTGATCGTCATTCCCAATGAACGGCTCATGGAAACCGTCGAACGCGGCACCAGCTTTTTCGACGCCTTCCGCATTGCGGACGATATCCTGCGCCAGGCGGTTCAGGGCATCTCGGACATCATCACCGTCCCGGGCATCATCAACCGCGACTTTGCCGACGTGAAGACCATCATGCACGGCCAAGGTTACGCGGTCATGGGCACGGCCGTCGCGACCGGGCAGAATCGCGCCGTGGACGCCGCGAATCGCGCCATCTCGAGCCCCCTCCTCGAGGACAATTCCATTCAAGGCGCGCAAGGCATTCTCATCAACATCAGCGGCAGCTCCAGCCTCACCCTTCACGAAGTTCACGAAGCCTCCTCGGTCATCCAGAAGGCCGCTCACGAAAATGCCAACATCATTTTCGGCGCCGTCCAGGACGACAACATGAAGGATGCGCTGAAAATCACGGTCATCGCGGCGGGCTTCAAGGAAGCCGGCAAAAAGCATGCCGCCCACGAAAAGTCTTCGTTCCTGCCCCGCACGTGGAAAGCCGGCAGGGAAGTGGCGGAAGGGCCTGCTGTTCCGCAACAGCAGCCCGTGCCGAATGTCGTCCATCAAGTGCAGCAGAATGTGCGCGAAGTCCAGCAGGAAGTCCGCGCCGATGATCTCGACGTGCCGACGTTCCTGCGACGCCAGGCGCAAAAAGCCTAAGGCCCCGGGTTCTCGCGCCGCTGGCCGCGGGGCACCGCAGAGTGTGGCTTTGTTGCGGTGGCAACCCGCCGGGACTCTTAGTCCAGCCGCTGGTTTGAAGAGGCTCCCCGGAGCTTCGCCGCGAGTTTCACGACTTCACGTTCGAACTCATCTGTCTTGCCATCGCGGCCTGCAAGGGAGCTTAGCGCGGCGTGAAATTCCGTCGCCCCGGTCGAGCGGGCGATCTCGACGGCATTGGCTGCCGTAATTCCGCCGCCGGGCAAAATCGTGACCAGCTTGCCCGCATCGCGGATCAGCTTCGCAAGCCGGTCTCGTCCTGCAAAGGCCGTTGCCGCGCCGCCGGAAGTCAGAATTCGCGCGCAACCTGCCGCAATCACGTCTTCAAGAGCTTGCTCGGGATCCGCGCACTCATCGAAGGCCCGGTGGAACGTCACCGGAAGCGGCTTTGCAAAGTGCACCAATTCGCGCGTTCGCCTGACGTCAATGCCGCCGTCGTCCCGCAGCAATCCAAGAACCACGCCGTGCATCCGGCATGCTTGAACCAGCGCGATGTCTTTTTTCATTTGCTCGAACTCTTCATCCGCATACACAAAGCCGCCAGGGCGCGGGCGGACCATCGCGAACAAGGGAAGGCTCACGCGGGCTCGCACGCTTTGCATCAGCTCAGCCGGAGGCGTCAGACCGCCCACAGCCAAATTGCTGCAGAGTTCAAGGCGGTCCGCGCCGCCGCGCTCGGCTGCCGCGGCGCGTTCTGCGGACTCGACGCTGATTTCGAGAAGAAAGCGGTTGTTCATCGTTCAGCTCGATCACCGTACGGCATTTCGAAATTCAGGTGCCGGGTTCCGGGTGATGCCGACATAAACCTAGCGAGATGATCGCCGCAAAAATTACGGCGGCGCCCGGCGGCAAGGCGCGGCCGCGGTGCGAAAGCGGGTGCCGTGCTTGCGGCGCAGATCGCGTCGCGGCGTCAATGCTCCGCGGAACGCTGGAAGCGAATGGCTGCATTCTTCGTCCAATATACGCTCGCCGCGCCGATACCTTGACTCTCGCGGGCGGCAGATGTCACGAATCGAACCCCGGGAGCGGGCCATCCGTACGTCCCCGCCTCCCGGTGAAATCAGAAAGCTCCCATCACAGCAGGTGCAGCGACGCGAAAGCGGTCAGCGCCGCGCAGCCGAGGCCCGCGCCCAGCAGAATGCCCGCAAGAACGTCGCTCAGGAAATGCATCCCCAGCACGATCCTCGAGATGGCAATGCTGGCGGCCAAGAGATAAAGCGGACCCTCCAGGCCGGGATAGAAATAGCCGATGACCAGCGCAATCGAAAACGCCGTCATCGTGTGACCCGAGGGAAACGAAAACTGATCCGGCGGCAAGATCTTCGACCAGCAATGCGGCTCGATATCGCAAGGACGCGGGCGTTGGCTCAGCCGCTTAAGTATTTTGAACACAAAAATCCCGGAGAGGGCCGCCAGTCCCGCCGCGCCAACCGCGACAAATCGTTCTGCTCCGCCAAAGGCCAGGAGCAGCAAGCCGAGTCCGCACCAAATCCAGCCGTCGCCCATACGCGTTGCGGCACTCATCCAGATGCGCACCCACCGCGGGGCGCGCCAGCGATGAACACGCCTCATGAGGCGATGGTCGCGCCGTTCGATGTGTCCCCAGAGATTTCGTGCCACTGCCATGACGCAACCCTCACAGTCCGGAGCAGGAACCGTATTGGCAGAGCCGCCTCTACGATCCGGCGAAGATCGCCTCGAAACTTGAATCGGCCTCCCAAAGCCGCGGCTGCCTTTCGAGGCTTTCACACGCGGCAACCCAGCGCCTGCAAAACCGCGCCTCGTTCATCCAATGGCCCATTACGAACGCTGGCACGAGCAAGGACAGCGGCAGGAACGCTGCGGTCCACGGCTTTTCCCGCAGCAGTTCTTTGAGGATCGAAAACACATCCGCCGTCAGGCCGAGATAGCTGCCGCTCCGTCCGTGAACCTGAGCACATCCCGTGCGCAGTCCGCCGAGAAATTCATCGACCGTACGAACCCCTGGCACTTCCGTGTAGGTGCGTCCAACTCCTCGCAAGGTGTGCGAATCGCTGCCGCCTACGGCAATCTTGCCCAGTTGCTCCGCGAGCCTGGCGGCCCCGGCGTTGGCTGCGTGCCGCATCTGGCCGTTCCGCGTCTCAAGACCGGGCACATAGCAGGCAAGCCACGAGAAGTCTTCGTGCTCGCGCCGGCCCGTCAGGCCCGAAAACACGTGATTGACGCTGAAGAAGAGCTTCCGCTTCGTAAGGTACATCACCAGTCCGATGAAGTCGTTCCTTCGCCGCTGGATTTCCACATGGTCACGCTCGGCGATTCCATAAACGCCCAAATGCATTTCCGTGCCGCTCGGCATTCGCACGGTGACCTCTTCGCTGAGGAAAAAATCGGGATGGCGGCGCAGCATCTCCGCGCCATCGATCGAATCGTGGTCCGTAAGGGTGACGATGGACATTCCCGCCATCTTGAGGCGTTCATACACGTCCTGTGGCTGGTTGTAGGACTCCCGGCAGATTCGCGTCAGGCCGGGAGTGTTACACATGCCGGATGCGATCGAGTGCACATGAAGGTCGCAGCGCATGCCGTCATCTTCGGGATGAGATATGAACAACCTATGAAGAGGTCGAAAATTCTGCGTCAATGTGCCCACGGAACTTATTGAGCACAAGGCAGTTCCGAAGCGATCCACATGGCATGGAGTGTGCTCTCCCTCTGGTGCCCCCGGCTTCGTGCAACAATCCTGCCATGAAGAATATTCACATCGTTTACCATGACGCTGGCGGCGGGCACCGCAATACCGCGATTGCCCTCCAAACCATCATCGCGCGGCAAAATCGCCCTTGGCAGGTCCGCCTCGTGCAGTTCCAGGATCTCACCGACCGCCTGGACGTGCTCCGTCGCCTCGCGGGCATTCGAATTCAGGAGCAATACAATATTCTTTTGCAAAACGGCTGGACGCTCGGAAGCGAATACCTCCTGAGAATTCTGCAAACCGCCATTCGAGTGTTTCATCGCCCCCTGGTCCGTTTGCTGGAAGACTATTGGCGCAGTAATCCCGCCGATTTGCTGGTGTCGGTGATTCCCCATTTCAACCGTCAGATTTATCAGAGCTGGGCTGCGGTCTACCCAGGCCGTCCCTTCGTCACCTTAATGACAGACCTGGCGGATTTCCCGCCGCGCTTCTGGATCGAGCCGATTCCGCAGCAATATGTCATTGCGGGAACGGAAAAGGCCGTCGAGCAGGCGCGTGCGTTTGGCCGCGATGACGCCCATATTTTTGCCACGTCGGGAATGGTTTTGCGGCCGGACTTTTACGCGGACGACGAAATTGATTCCCTGGAACTTCGGAAATCCCTGGGCCTGCAGCCGGACCTTGCCACCGCGGTGGTGTTGTTCGGCGGGCATGGTTCCGGCGTGATTTACGGCGTCGCCGAAAAAATTCATGAAGCCCGCTTGCCGCTTCAACTGATTCTTATTTGCGGCTGGAATCAGGATCTGGCCGCGAAATTGCGTTCCCGCCGATGGAACTTGCCGGTCTGCATTGTCGGCTTCACGAAGGACGTGCATAAGCTCATGCGCGCGGCTGACTTTCTGATCGGCAAGCCGGGACCCGGCAGCATCGCCGAGGCAATGGTCTGCCGCCTCCCCGTGATCATCGAACGGAATGCGCGGACTCTTCCCCAAGAACGCTACAACGCGCAATGGGTGGAGGAAAAACGGGTCGGCATCGTGCTGCGGAGTTTTCGCGACGTCGTTTCCGGCGTCACAAGCATGCTCGATCCAAGCCGTTTGGCGGAATTCCGGCGCCATGTCTCCGCGCTGAACAATCGTGCCGTCTTTGAGGTCCCGGAAATTTTCGCCCGACTGCTCGGCGAATTTCCCGCGCGGTCAGCCTCCACAATTCAGAAGCAGCCGCCGGTGCTGATGGCCATTTCGTAAGACCGTTGGCATGGGCGGCGGGAACCGGCCCTGCTTCGTCAGAGTTGGGCGTGCTGCGCGCGGTCCGGATGGCGCAGGTGCGGTCCGGCGTTCGAGTCCTCGGCCGGACGCTTGTAGCGCGGTTTCACGCAGGTCGTAGCCCACCACCGCTTCGCATACTTCGGCAGCTCGCACATCTTTGTGCAGCCTGCCCGCGTGTGGCCTTCTGCGCAGCGGCAATAGCACTCGCTGGTATCCACAGACCGAATCCGCGAAGGCGTGTCGGCCAGGAGTCCGGCTCCACAGACGAGCGTAAGCGCCAACAGTGGCACGATCTTGGGAACCTTGCGAAGGGCACAAAGGTTCGAAGGGGATTTGAACGGCGTCCAGCGTGGCATAAGCCGAGTGTCGCCTCGGTCCACTGCGCAAACCCATAGTGCCGGCTAGCCGAAAATTTTGTTACCGGGGTCCTGTAACCGAGTTTAGCGAGGTTCCGGGGTGTTGAAATCCGGTTTGGGCTGCGAGCGGTTCCAAATCGGTTCTTCGGACCTGTTTTGGTGTGTGTGTGCCCGAGGTGTGTCACTCTAAGTTGCGGTTTTACAATGACATACTTCGTCCTAGGTGCTTTGGGCGGGTTGGCGCGCTCCGTGCATTAGGGCCCGCGTGGGCGCGTTTCAATGACGGTTCGAAAAGGATGGCGGGCGAGGGGGAAGGGGCTTGCTCGCTGCTCTTCGCGGATCGTTCCCACCTGCCTCTGAGAGGGAAGCTGGATGGATGACCCCACGCGCCGGTGTGAAAACGACGCCGGCAACTGAAACGCGCCTTCTCGGGGCCCTCGATCCCAAGCGGGGGCCCCAATTTTTTTCCACCTTCGCGGTTCTCGACCGCGCGACCAACGCGTTTGCCAAACCCGTCCCGGTCACGCTTGCCGTTCTCCGGACCGCTCTCTTGCGCGATTAGTTCACGCGGCGCTTAATCGCGATTTTCGCCTGACTCAGGACGTGCTCGACTTGCGTTTCACGCAACCGCGACGCGTCGTACTCGAACGATAGCTGGTTCGTTGCCTCGTCCAGACGGAAGCGGCGCAAGCCGTAGGTGTTCGCAAACTCGCCCAGATCGCGAAGCTGATCTTCGGTGAGTTTCGACTGCAATTCGTACGTGGTCTCGACAATTGTCATGGCGACGGAATTATAGCAGCCTTCGCAAGGCGCTTTTGCCGGCGGGAACCTTTGCGGTTCCGTCCCATGGTTCCGTCCGCGTTGACAAACGCTCTCGGCCGGTGTAGCCATATAGGGGAGGGGGGTATATGGCACGGGCCGAGTCTCCAAGGTCTCTTTGGCATTTGCGGTCTTCCCATGCGGGTAAAAATGCCGGTGTCATGGGCCCCCCGAGACACAAAGGACGCAAAGCTGCGGCCGTCGATTCCCAAATCAAAGACGCGAACCGCCACCGCCTGCGCCGCATCGAAGGGCAGATTCGCGGCCTGCAAAGAATGGTCGAGGAGGACCGCTACTGTCCGGAGATCATCGCGCAAATCTCTTCTGTTCAGGAAGCGCTCCGCGGCGTCGCGCGCGGCCTGATGAAAAATCATCTGCGCCATTGCGCGACGCAGGCTCTGCGAAAGGGCAATCCGCGCAAAGCCGAGGCTGCCTATGAAGAACTCCTCGAATTGATTTACCGGCATTTGCGCTAAGCGCGGAGACCGAGGCAAACGATGGAACAGGCGAAACCAGGCCCCAATCCTCTGACCGTTCTGAAATCCGGGCCACAATACAAGGATCCTGTGTGCGGGATGAGCGTTGATCCCGCGCGGGCCGCTGCCCGCGCCGAGCATGACGGCGCGACGTACTATTTTTGCGCGCCAGGCTGCGCCAATCGTTTTTCCGCGAATCCGCAAAAATACCTTGCGGCGCCAGGTTCCGCTGGGATGCAGGAATCGCAACCAGCGCCGGCGAACACAGCGCATGCGCGTCAGGGTGTCCGCTACACCTGCCCGATGCATCCGCAGGTCGTGCAAATCGGCCCGGGCGCCTGTCCGATTTGCGGCATGGCGCTCGAGCCGATGGACATCGCGCCCGGCGAGGAGCCCGATCGGGAATATACGTCGATGCGGCGGCGCCTTTGGGTGAGCGCGGTGCTCACGGTCCCGATTCTGGCGATTGCGATGTTTGCACGACCACTGGGCCTGTCATTCTCCGCGCCGGCGGGCGACTGGATCGAGTTCGCTCTCGCGACGCCGGTGGTGCTGTGGGGCGGGTGGCCCTTTTTCGAGCGCTTCTGGGCGTCGCTAAAGCACCGAAGCCCGAACATGTTCACGCTGATCGGGCTGGGCACGGGCGCCGCGTACATCGAGAGCGTGGTGGGGGCGATTTTTCCGCAAGCGTTTCCTGACTCCGTTCGCGTGCACGGCGACGTTCCCGTGTATTTCGAGGCGGCGGCCGTGATCACCACGCTGGTTTTGCTTGGCCAGGTGCTCGAATTGCGCGCGCGGCAAGAGACGAGCGGCGCCATTCGTTCGCTGCTGCGGCTCGCTCCGCAGCGGGCGCACCTGGTTTCGGCGGACGGCTCGGAACGCGACGTTTCGCTTGATGCGGTGAAGCACGCCGACTTGCTGCGTGTGCGTCCAGGGGAACGCATTCCCGTGGACGGCATCGTGCGCGAAGGCGCCAGCGCGGTGGACGAATCCATGCTGACGGGCGAGCCGCTGCCCGTGGAGAAAGGCCCGGGCGCGCAGGTCACCGGGGGCACGCTCAATGCAAGCGGCAGCTTTGTGATGAAAGCGCAGCGCGTTGGTTCCGAAACCATGCTTGCGCAGATCGTGAAGTTGGTCAGCGAAGCCCAGCGCAGCCGCGCGCCGCTCCAGCGCCTGGCGGACAAAGTCTCCGCGTACTTCGTTCCCGCGGTTGTGGTCACCTCGGTGGTTTCGTTTGCCGGATGGCTGGTGCTGGGTCCCGAGCCGCGCTTCGCTCATGCTCTGGTCGCCGCCGTGTCGGTGCTGATCATCGCTTGCCCGTGCGCGCTTGGACTCGCGACCCCAATGTCCATCATGGTTGCCGTCGGACGCGGAGCGCACAGCGGGATTCTCGTGCGCAATGCCGAAGCGCTTGAAACGCTTGCGCGCGCGGATACGCTGGTGGTGGACAAAACCGGCACGCTCACGGAAGGGAAGCCGCAACTTGCCGCGATCAAGTTGTTCGGCGAAATTCCGCAGGACTCTCTCCTTTCCATCACCGCAAGCCTCGAGCGCTCAAGCGAGCATCCGCTGGCGCGCGCGATTGTTCGCGCCGCGGAAGTGAAAGAACTGCCGCTGCTTCCCGCCGAGGCGTTCCGCGCGATTCCAGGGGGCGGCGTGGAAGGCCGCGTCGGCGGCAAAGCGGTGCTTGCCGGGACTCACCGTTTTCTTCGCGAGCGCGGAATCGAGTTGCCCCTCGCAGACGGCCAGCAAGGCATTTCGCAAGCGCGCCAAAGCTCAGCACCCGGCCCGACGGCGGCCGCTTCCGCCGGTGGCGCAGGCGCAACGGCCATCTACGTTGCGATTGACGGCAAGCCGGCTGGCGCATTTTTTCTGAGCGACCGCATCAAGGCAGGCGCCGCCGAAGCCATCCGCGAGCTTCGCGAGAGCGGTTTGCGCATCGTCATGCTGACGGGTGACCGCGCGGCTGCCGCTCGAGAAGCGGCGCTCGCACTCGGTATCGGCGAGGTCGAAGCGGAGCTTCGCCCCGAGCAGAAAGCCGAGGCTGTCGCGCGGCTGCGCGGGGAAGGCCGCATCGTGGCGATGGCCGGCGACGGAATCAACGACGCGCCGGCGCTGGCCGCCTCGCACGTAGGGCTCGCCATGGGCACCGGCACGGATGTCGCGATCGAGAGCGCGGGCATCACGCTGCTGAAAGGCGACGTGAACGCGATTGTCCGCGCTCGCAAGCTGAGTCTTGCCACCGTGCGCAACATTCATCAAAACCTGGGCTTCGCCTTCATCTACAACCTCGCGGGCGTGCCCATCGCCGCGGGCGTGTTCTTTCCTGTTTTCGGCTGGCTGCTCAGCCCGATGATTGCGAGCGCGGCCATGAGCTTCAGTTCGGTTTCGGTGATCGGCAACGCGCTGCGCCTTCGCCGCGCCGCCTTGTAGCGAGAAGGGGATCGCAGCCGGCAGGTACCGGCGTCTTGCGGCCGCGCTTGTATGTCCGAAAGTCACGTTGTCGTGATTCTGGGCCGCTCGGCAGGCAGGTGGAGTCCGCAAGCCGCAACAGGCAGCGGCACAAGCTGGCCGGTGCGTGGACCAGTGCTCGCACCTCTCATGTAATTTTGTGAAATCTTGAGCGGCCGTCGCAGCCGAATCGCCCGGACGTCATCCTGCCGGCGCCCGCTGCCGTACAACGCGGAACGGCAGGTTTATCGTGATACGATATAGTTTCGGCGTTTGAGGCCCGTGCTCTCAAATGGGCGAGCGTCAGGCGTGATGCGCGTGTTCGCCGGCCAATCGGCATCTGATGCGCAAAATCAGGGAAAAATGAACGCAAGATGGGGAGGGAAAGCGGCGTGAAAGCGCGCTGGTGGAGCAGGCCTTTGTCGTCCTGGTTCCCGCAGGTCTCGCGCCGCGAGAGCCAAGTCTTCTTGCTGCTGACGCTCGTCATTGGCGCGCTGACCGGACTTGCGGTCGTGGCATTCATCGTCCTGACAGAACGTCTCGGAATGCGTGTGTATCCGGTCGGAAGCAGTTTGTGGCGGCGAATTCTTGTGCCAGTGGCGGGTTCGCTGGGGATGGGTTATCTCCTCTGCCGATACTTTCCGGATGCGCGCGGCAGCGGGATTCCGCAGACGAAGGCCGCGCTCTTTGCGCGGGGCGGGCGGATTACGCTGGCCACCGTCTTCGGAAAATTTCTCTGTACGGCAACAACACTGGCCAGCGGCATTCCGCTTGGCCGCGAAGGACCCTCGGTGCAAGTCGGGGGCGGAATCGCTTCGGTGCTGGGGCGTTACCTTGGGCTGAGTTCCGAGCGAGTGAAGGCGCTGATTCCAGTCGGCGCGTCCGCAGCGATTGCCGCGGCGTTCAACACGCCCCTGGCCGCCGTGGTTTTCTCGCTGGAAGAGATCACGGGCGATTTGCACGCGCCGGTGCTGGGGTCGGTGGTCCTGGCTTCGGCGGCCTCATGGATGGTCCTCCGCATGCTCCTGGGAAATCATCCTTTGTTTCAGGTTCCGCGATACGAACTGGTGAATCCGCTGGAATTGGGAATCTACGCGGTTCTGGGAGTCGCCGGCGGCCTGCTTTCCGTTCTGTTCACCAAGACGCTGCTGAAGACGCGACAGTGGTTTCTCAGGCTGCCGAAGAAGACGGCGTGGTTTCAGCCGGTGGCGGGCGGGCTGCTGGTTGGCGTGATGGCGCTCTTTGTGCCGCAGGTCCTCGGCGTGGGTTACGGCTATGTCGGAGAAGCGCTGAACGGCAGAATGGCGGTGAGCTTGATGGCGCTGCTGATCCTGCTGAAGCTCTTTGCCGTGACTACCGCCTACGGCTCCGGGAACGCGGGCGGGATCTTCGGTCCGAGTCTTTTCATCGGCGCAATGCTGGGTGGAACCATTGGCGGCACCGCGCACCATTTCTGGCCAAACCACACGGCAACCGCGGGCGCGTATGCGCTTGTGGGCATGGGGACGCTCTTCGCCGGTATCGTTCGCACCCCGATGACATCGGTCCTGATGATTTTTGAGACCACCCAGGACTACGCGGTGATCGTGCCGCTGATGATCTCGAACCTGGTGAGTTTTTTCATCTCATCCCAGTTGCAGCATGAGCCGATCTACGAAGAATTGGCGCGGCAAGACGGGATTCATTTGCCCAGCGCCACGACGAGACGCCTGCAGAGCGCCCGTCAGGTGTCGCATGTCATGCGGCCGGCGACCGAGGGGCTGCCGGCGGCGATCACCGTTGAGGACGCGTTGCGGCGCGCCTCGGAAAGCCACAACCGCAGCTGGCTGGTTTGCGATGAAGCGGGCATTGTTGGCGTGGTGAGCAAGAGCGCGCTGGAGGCGGCCGCTGGACGCTTCGGCGGGCAGAAAGCCCTCGCCGAAATCCTAGATGTCCGGGGCTTTCCCCATTTGCATGCGGACCAATCCCTTCATTTGGCGCTGGAGCGTATGGGCAGAGCCGGGCTCGATCTGCTCCCGGTCGTGAGCCGCGCGGACCTGCACAAGCTCGAGGGCGTAGTGGCGCTGCGCGATGTTCTCGACTCCTACGGCATTGGAGCCGAAGCGCCGGAAATGGCCAGCCAGGTCCCCCGTGGCTTTGAGCCGCGCGGCCCGCAACCCTGATCCGAAAACTCAGAAGCGATTGTCCCCCACAAATTGTTCCCAGGGCAGGGGAGACTCAGATTCATACTCCCGCCAATTCAGGATGAGACCGTTCGACACTCGGACAATCACCAAACCGTGAGTTTGCACCTTGTATTGGAACGTGTACTCCCCGGCACCGATCTGCTGAGCGGGGTCAAATACCAGATGATGCCAAGTCATGTGCATCGGTAACTCGCGGCCCTGGGCTCCGCCAAAAAACTCGTACAGGGCGGCACGTCCCCGGCGGGGAGGCGACGGAGGGCCCGAATAGATGGCGTTCTCGGCGAAGCACGACGCCGCTTCCTCAGCGTCTCCGCGATTCCAGCCATCGGCCACGGTTCGCATCACCGATTGAAAGCCCTCTGTGTCCAACGTGGGCCGCGCTGTGCATCCACGTGCCGCTTGTCCGGTACCGCGGCCGGAGACCAGCAGCAACGGTGACAGCATAACCGCGACCAAGAGCCCGTGTGCCGGCGTTTTCAGTCGCATCAATCCCTCCGCTTTCGATTTGAGTGTGGAAAAATTCGGTTCCTTCCGCAGGTAACCGCCTTCGGTCGCGAAGGCGAGTAGCGGTACTGGTCTAGCTCCCGCCGTAGACCGGGATGGCGGCGCCATGGATTAGGGTGGCGGCATCCGAGCAGAGAAAAGTAATGATGCGAGCAATTTCCCCGGGCTTCGGCCACTTGGAAAAATCGGAGCCGGGCATGGCCTTTCGGTTTGCCTCGGTGTCAATGATACTGGGAAGCACGGAATTGACGCGGACGCCCGTACCTTTGAGGTCCGCGGCGAGGCAATCCATCATGGCGACGGCACCGGCTTTTGAGGCGGCGTAGGCCGCGGCGCCTGCGGCGTGATCCACGGCGGCTTTGGCGGCGACATTCACAATCGAGCCGCTCTTTTGCTTCAGCATGATGGGCACGGCAGCGCGCGACAAGGCAAATCCGGAGCGCAGGTTCAGGTCCAGCATGCGCTCGAAAATCCTGGGATCGGTTTCCCACAGAGCGACGCCGCCCGCATAGCCTCCCACGGTGTTCACCATGGCGTCCAGGCGGCCGAGGCGCGCCACGATGGCCGCCACGAGTTCCTTAGCCGCGCCGAGATTCGTGACGTCCGTTTGCTGGCCTTCCAAAGAAGCGGCATCTGGGCCGGCTTCGCTTTTGAGTTGATCGAACTCCGCGGGGCGGAGATAGGTGACGACAACCGTCGCACCGGAGCGGAGAAATTCAAGAGTGACGGCGCGTCCGAGGCCGCCGGTACCGCCGGCGATCAGGACGATTTTTTTAGGCTCGGGATTTGTCGTGGCCATTTGGTTGCCCGTTGGGTGCACGTCTTGTGTGGCGCCTAAAACCGATCAGCGCTGCGCGAGCAGGGAATCGAAATAAGCGAGCATTTGCGGCGAATCCCATTGTTGAAAGCCGACAAATTTGCGCGCGATTTTGCCGTGGCGGTCGATGATGAAGGTTTCGGGGTAGGTGGACGTGCCATAGTCGAGCGCGATGGGCGAGACCGTACCGTGAGTGGCGGGATCGCGGTACGTGGGATAAACAACACCCTCGGTGCGGAGGAAGCTTTCGTAGGCGGAAGGATCCTCGTCTGCGCTGACGCCAAGAACCAGTGCATTGCGCGGCGCTATATATTTCTGTAACCGATTCAGGGCTGGTGTCTCTTCCTTACAGGGAGGACACCACGAAGCCCAGAAGTTCAGTACCACGACTTTGCCGCGAAGAGCCGAAAGCTGTTCGGGTGTGCCGGCCACAGTCACGGGAAAATCCTTGGCGGGCTGGCCAGCGACGGAGGCTTCGCCTTGGCGATAGCTGGGCATGGCAAAGAGGGTCAGAACACCCAAGGCGACCGCGACGGCGGCCCAGACGGCGAGTTTTCGGAGCGAATCCACAGAATGCTATACTAGTCTATCCACCAGGGAACGGAAACCTGCTCCCGCTTTCTCTCGTCATGACCAACGAAACTCCCACGGAAACTCGCTCTGCTCTCGCCGTTCCAGCGGCGGCGAACGCGCGGATTTCCGCGATTGTGCCAGCGCGGAATGAAGAGGCGGTGATCGCGAAATGCGTCGAGTCGCTGGCGGCGCAGTCCGAAATTGCCGAGATTTTGGTGGTGGACGACGAGTCGAGCGACCGCACGGCGGACATTGTGCGCGGCTTGATGCCGCGGCTTCCGCGGGTGCGGCTGTTGCGGACGGAAGGTCCGCCTCCCGGCTGGGTAGGTAAGAACCACGCGGTGTGGACCGCGGCGCAAAAGGCGAGTGGTGAGTGGCTGCTCTTCACCGATGCGGACGCGGAGCACTTGCCCGGCTCGGCCGCGAAAGCCCTGGAGCTTGCGCGGGAACATCACGCGGGGCTGGTTTCGTTTTCGCCGGAGCAAGTGACCAAGAAATGGTACGAGAAGGCGCTGATTCCGTTTGTCTACATCCGCCTGGCGCGCCTCTACTCCTATGAGGCGGTGAATGATCCGAAGTCGCCCGTGGCGGCGGCCAACGGCCAATTTCTGATGGTGCGGCGCGATGCGTACGACGCGGCGGGCGGGCACGCGGCGCTCGCTGGCGAAATTTTGGAAGACCTGGCCCTGGCGCGAGCGGTGAAGCGCTCCGGCACCGCCCTATGGTTTGGTTCGGGCCTCGGCGTGCTTCGCGTGCGGATGTACCGGAGCTTTTCCGCCATGTGGGCCGGATGGAAGAAGAATCTTTTCCGGCTGATCGGCGGTACGAATCGCTCGGTTTTCAGCGAGCTGGATGATGTCCTGCCGTGGATGGCGGTGCTGGTGCTGCTGATCGGACTGCAAGTGCCGCTCGCGATGCTGATTGGCGTGCTGCTGCTGATTTTCCGGCAGCTTTCCTACGGCACGCAGTTGGCCCGCAACGGCTACCCGTTTTCGTTCACCGTCTTTTATCTGCCGGCGGTCGCGTTGTATAGCGCGGTGCTCTGGGCTTCCTATCGCGCACACGTGAAAGGCAGGGTCGAATGGAAGGGGCGCCAGTATCAGATGGAGATTCCCGGAGTGACGAGGTAGCGATGGGGGCCGTGCTCTTGACGCGCAAAATCGAATTTTCCGCTTCGCACCTGTATCACAATCCGGCGCTTTCCGCGGAGGAAAACCGCCGGATTTTTGGGAAGTGCAACAATCCGCATGGACACGGACACAACTACACGCTCGAGGTGACCGTCGCCGGCGAGCCGGATCCGGTGACCGGCATGGTGCTGGATTTGAAGGAGCTGAAAGACATCTTGGAACGCGAAATCATGCAGCGGATGGATCATCGCTTTTTGAATTACGAAGTGCCGGAGCTGGCGGGAAAGATTCCGACCTGCGAGAACATCGCGCAGGTGATCTGGGAACTGCTGGAGCCGAAAATCACGCAAGGCCGCTTGCATCGGGTGCGGCTCTATGAAACGCCGGACCTGTTTGCAGAGTGTTACCGAGGCGGAGAAGCGGCATCTAATGGGACCGGGAGATGACGGCTCCGCTGCAAGTCGAATTGGGCAGAAGGTACCGTTTTTCCGCGTCGCACCGGCTGCACAGCGCGAAGCTCGGCGAGGAGGAAAACCGGCGCGTTTACGGGAAGTGCAACAATCCGCGCGGCCACGGACATAACTACGTCGTGGAGGTTGTGGTTTCCGGCGCGGTGGATCCCGCGACGGGGATGATCGCGAATCTCGCGGACCTGGATGCGTTCGTGGAGCGGGCGGTGATCGAGCCCTTCGACCATCGCTCGCTGCAAGATGAAGTCGAGGCGTTCCGCCACGCGGTGCCGACGACGGAGAATCTATGTTTGGAGATTTACCGCAGGTTACGCGCATTTCCGAAGGCCAGGCTGGTGCGGGTGCGCGTGGAGGAGACCGGTAAGAACAGCTTTGAATACGCCGGAGATTCCTTGCCGGCATAACGAAGAGCAGCAAAGCGCAAGACCCTGAGCCGAGGACCAACGACCGTGACCAAACCAACCGAACAGGAAATCCTGCTGCACGAGGCGAAGCCCGCGGAGACGCACGGGATCGCGTACCACATGCGGGAAATCATCAAGTTGGCGGGTGAGGACCCCAGCCGCGAAGGGCTGCGGAAGACGCCGGAGCGGTTCGAGAAGGCGCTAAAGTTCCTGACGAGCGGCTATCACCAGAACGTGGATCACGTCGTGAATGGCGCCACGTTCAGCGTGGCGTACGACGAAATGGTGGTGGTGAAGGACATCGAATTTTTCAGCTTGTGCGAGCACCATCTGCTGCCCTTTTTCGGGAAGGCGCACGTGGCCTATCTGCCGGACAAGCGCGTGCTGGGCCTCAGTAAGGTGGCGCGGCTGGTGAATATGTTCGCGCGGCGGCTGCAGATTCAAGAGCGCATGACCAGCCAGATCGCCCGCGTGATTGAAGAAAAACTGGCGCCGCAGGGAGTCGGCGTGATCATCGAGGCGCGGCACCTGTGCATGCAGATGCGCGGTGTCGAAAAGCAGCATGGGCAGGCGGTGACCAGCGCAATGCTCGGCGCATTCCGTCACAACAAGCAGACGCGCGACGAGTTTTTGGCGCTGATTCGGCCGAAACACGGGTGAGCGAAGGCGGTTCCTCTCTCGAGATACGGACGCAGCGGCTTGCGGCGAGTCGGCGCTGAAGCCGCCGCCCCCAATCTCTGGTTGCGAATTACAAAAGACGGATAGTCGGCTATGCTTGGGGAAGTCTCCGGAGGGTGACATCCCATGAGCAATCCTGCAACAGCCCCGTCCCCGGCAGCGCTGGCGCGAATCGCGCAGATCGCTGTCAATGCGCATGACGTGGACCGCGCGACGGCATTTTATCGAGACGTGCTCGGCCTGCGGCACCTCTTCCGCGCGGGGCAACTGAGTTTCTTCGATTGCGGCGGAATCCGGCTGATGCTGGACAAGGCGGAGAAGCCGGAATTCGATCACCCAAGTTCGATCTTATATTTTCAGGTGGGAGATATTCAGAGGGCGTTCGAACGCATGAAGGCCGCCGGAGTGAAATTCGAGGATGAGCCGCACATCATCGCGCGAATGCCGGACCACGACTTGTGGATGACGTTTTTCCGGGATAGCGAGGGGAATCTGCTGGCGCTCATGCACGAGGCTAAGCACACGGCCTGAGAGCGAGCATGGCCGCGACAGCGGGACATTGTTTGTAAAGGTTTGTAAAGGCGGTAGCGCGCCCCCAAAGCAAATTCCCGGCCCAGAAGAGTGTCTGCGGCCGGGAATGACCATTGCGCGGATTCAGAGAGGCTCAGGAGGCCGCGCCTCCATCGGACACAGAGCCGCTGCAACGAATCACATCTTGGAGATGTTGACGGAGGCTTCGGTATTCTCCCATGCCATGTGCATGACGCAACCGCCGCCGTTCTGGGTGAAGCTGATGGTGAAGTTCTCGACCGGAGCGGAGGTCTTCGAGACGGTCATCGGAATGCGCGCGAAGTCGAAGCTTTCGCCGGGGTAAGGAATGCCCCACTCCCCGGTCTTCTTGCTGATGATCAAAGTCCACTTGTCTGTATTCGGAATGGCGAAGAGGGTGTAGTTGCCGGCGGGAACGTGAGTGCCGCCGACCATCAGGCTGGCGTTGGCCGCAAAGGTAGTCGCTTCATTCGCCCCGGCTCGCCAGACTTCGCCGTACGGAACGATGCCGCCGAAAATTTTGCGGCCTTTCGCGCGAGGGCTGGAGTAGTCCACCGTGATGCTGCTGCCCGCGCCGAGGTCGCAGGTGGCCTTCGCCGGGGGGCTGGGACGTTTGCTTTTATCTTGCTGCGCGGCGAAGAGCACAGCGCCTAGCGCCAGACTCAAACTACAAGCTGCGGATAGGACAACCTTCCTGTTCATGATTCCTCCGAGTTAGCGCAGAGATTTGCTGCTGCCATTGAAATTGAATCCAATCCGGAGCGCAAGTGCAACTGAGAAGCGCGCAGGCCCTAGCCGGCCGCGACGTGGCCCAATTGCAACGCAGGGCTCCACCCTTAGACAAGCAAAACCGCAACTATATGCCGAAACGCGACAACGGGAGCCGCCATCGGGGTCGCGTCGGCGCCGCTTTACACCATTATTTGGATTGTGTTAGCCTGAAAGTGTCGAAGAGAAGAGGAATAATTCAGGGGACGACGGAGAGGGGCACTTGAGCGCACCGAAAGCAGTGTTGATCGAGCAGTTCCGGGCCCATGTCAAGGACACAGGCTCGCCCGAAGTGCAGATTGCGCTTCTCAGCGAACGGATCAACTACCTGACGACGCACCTCAAGTCCCACGTGAAGGACCATGCATCGCGGCGCGGCCTCATTATGATGGTGAACAAGCGCCGGCGGTTGCTGGACTATCTGAACCGCCGCGACCCGGATCGGTACCGCGAGATTGTTGACCGCCTCAGCTTGCGCAAGTAGCCGTTCCGAAGAACGGAGCTTGCGTTATCACGAAGTGACGAATCCGATGCGACGCCTGATCGAGGCGGATGCGCGGAGGTACGTGAGGTCGCAGTCGCCTTGCTCGTGGTGTGGTCCGGTTAGCGAAGTCCTGGTGTGATTCTCGCCTCTTAGCTCTTCGCCAATGCAGCAGGATCATTCAGCGCACTTCAAGCGGCTGAGACCTGCGAACGTGCTCCGCCGTACGGGGCACCAAAGGAACAGTACATGTCTGAAAACACGCATATTCCCGCACCTCACCAGGTTTCCTTGGAAGTCGGCGGACGCTCGCTAACGCTCGAAACCGGGAAAATGGCGAAGCAAGCGAATGGCTCCATTGTGGCCCGCTATGGCGACACGATTGTGCTGGTGACCGCATGCATGGCGCCGAAGCCCAACGACCGGGACTTTCTGCCCTTGACGGTGGACTACCGGGAGAACACCTATTCGGCGGGAAAAATTCCAGGAGGGTTCTTCAAGCGCGAAGGCCGCCCGACGGAAAAAGAAATTCTGACCTCGCGCCTGATTGACCGGCCGATGCGCCCGCTCTTCCCGGAATCATGGCGCAATGAGACGCAGATCATGGCCATGGTGCTTTCGGCCGACAGCGACAACGATCCGGATGTCATTGCCGTAACCGCGGCTTCCGCGGCTGCGTACTGCTCGGACCTGCCGTTTACACAGCCCATTGCCGCGGTTCGCGTGGGCTTGCTGAACGGGCAACTAGTGGCGAATCCCACGGTAGCCGAGCAGAAGACGAGTCTGCTGAACATTGTGGTGGCTGGGACGGAAGAAGGCATTGTAATGGTCGAGTCCGGGGCCTTCGAGGTGTCCGAGGAAAGCGTTGCCGACGCGCTGGAGTTCGGCCACGCGCAGATCAAGAAGATCGTGGCCGCCATCAAGGAATTGCACGGGAAGGTGAAGCCCGAGAAGGTGGTGGTCGAGCCGTTCCCCTTCGACCAGGCGATTTACGACAGCCTGAAGAAGACCTGTGGCGCGCGCCTGCAGGACGCACTGAATACCGAAAAGCATCCGAAGAAGGAAAGCTATCACCTTGTTGACGAACTGAAGGACGAGATTCTCGCGATGATTCCCGAGGAGCCGAAGAAGGAGATGGACGAAAAGCGCGCCCTGACGAAGCGCGCCTTCGAGAGGCTCCGCGAGGATATTTTCCGCGATGAGATTTTGAATTCGCGGCGCAGACCGGATGGCCGCGCCTTCGATCAGATCCGGCAGATTACCTGCGAGGTCGGACTGCTGCCCCGGGTGCATGGGTCGGCGCTGTTTACTCGCGGAGAGACGCAAGCGCTGGCGACGCTTACGCTGGGGACCAAGGAAGACATGCAGCGCCTGGATCTGCTTTTCGCGCAGGACACGTTCAAGCGCTTCATGCTGCACTACAATTTCCCGCCGTTTAGCGTGGGCGAGGTGAAGCCTGTGCGCGGTCCGGGACGCCGGGAAATCGGTCACGGAGCGCTTGCCGAACGCGCGCTGATGAATCTGCTTCCGCCCGAAGCGGATTTTCCTTACGCGATGCGCCTCGTTTCGGACATTCTCGAATCGAACGGGTCGTCGTCTATGGCGACGGTTTGCGGCGGCTCGCTCGCCATGATGGATGCCGGCGTGCCGCTGAAGGCGCCTTGCGCGGGCATCGCCATGGGCTTGGTCGTCGGCGAGGAAGGGAAGTATTCCATTCTAACGGACATCGCGGGCGCCGAGGATCATTACGGCGACATGGACTTCAAGGTGGCCGGCACCCGCGCCGGAATCACCGCGCTGCAGATGGACATCAAGGTGACCAGCATCAGCATCGCCATGATGCGCGAGGCGCTGGCCCAAGCCAAGAAGGCCCGGCTCGAGATTCTCGACATCATGGAAAAGACGCTGAGCGAAGCGCGCCCGACCATTTCTCCCTACGCGCCGCGGCTCTACAAGCTGAGCATTCCGACGGACAAGATCCGCGACCTGATCGGGCCGGGCGGCAAGAAGATCAAATCGATCATCGAGCAAACTGGCGTGAAGATTGACGTGATGGAAGACGGCACCGTGCATATCTTCTCGACCAGCGGCGCCGGAGGCGATGCGGCGCTGGCGATGGTGCGAGAAGTGACGGCCTCCGCCGAGATTGGCAAAACCTATCTGGGCAAGGTCGTGCGGCTCGCTGAGTTCGGCGCCTTCGTCGAGCTCTTCCCCGGCACCGATGGCCTCCTGCACATCAGCGAGATTTCCGAACACCGCATTCGCGACGTCCGCGACGAACTGAAGCTCGGCGATCAGGTGTTGGTGAAGGTGCTTTCGATCGAAGGCAACAAGATCCGGTTATCTCGCAAAGCGCTAATCCGCGAAGCGCGGGAAAAGCAACAGCAAAAAAAGGAAGCAGCGAGCGGCGGTTCCAGCGAGTAGCGCCAGCGCATTCGCCAATGGTGTTCGCGCTGAGGCGCGCGAAAGTTGAAGCCGAGCGGAAAAATCGAGCGAGGCCCCCGTTTCGGGGGCCTTCTGATTTTACTTCGCCGGTGTTACCGGCGTTTTGGGGTCTCAAGCGCAGCGGAGCCGCTCCCGGGAATGACCGCAGAGAACCGCGGCGCATCGCAAGCGCGCGGCGGCAGAGATGGTTAAAGATTCAAGTCAGTTCTTTAAGTTGTGGACGGCATCGAGGGCCTCCCACAAGGCATCGAGGGCTTCGTTTGTGGCGGCGAGGACGGTTTCCGCGTTGCCCTCGGCGTGCGAGGCAAGCCAACTGCGCCAGGCGGCGCGATGGGCCTTGTCGGCTTCTTCATGAACCGTGAAGTACGCAAGGGCCCGCGGGTGGCCAATTCCGTAAAATGTTCTGAGGCCGTCGATCTTCGTGGTGGCGATCTCCGGAACCTGGGACTCGTAGGCATATAGGGCAGCCACAGCCTCCGTCAGAGGCCGGTCCGCGCAGATTTCAGCGAATTTCCTGACGACGGCCTGCGTCGCGGGCAACGGCCGGGACGCGAGGATACTTTCGTGGTTGACGCCGAGAGCCGCGGCGAAATCACGCCAGAGCTGAGGGTGCGGCGCGGCGGGATTTTCTTCTTCGGCCAAATTCTCGCTCACAATCTCGCGCAGAGGGGCATCGGCTCTCCCGGCCAAAACCCGCAGATGCCGGGGGAACGCTTCAACGTGGCGATAGTATTGGGCGGCGTAGAGTCGCAGAGACTCCCGGGTCAGCTTGCCGGCCTGCCAATCCCGATAAAAGGGATGCTTCAGAAGGTGTTTCGCCGCAACCGCCGCATCGATTTTTTCAAGCAAATCGTGATGTTCCATGATCAGAGTTCTCCGCTTCTTTCCTGGCGAGTTTTGCCAGCGAGTGGCCTGTATGACGCGAAAGCGGAAAGATTCTAGCAGAGTTGGCGCGAAGGGCTGACGCTTACGTGCCTGGCGCATGGATGCGCTCGATTTCGGCGCCGAGGGACCGCAATTTTTCAGCGATATGTTCATAGCCGCGGTCGATGTGATAGACGCGGTCAATGATCGTTTCGCCTTCCGCGACGAGCCCCGCTAGGACGAGTCCGGCGCTGGCGCGCAAATCCGAAGCTTGCACTACCGTGCCGGAAAGAGCGCAGGGCCCGCAGACAATCGCGCGGCGGCCTTCAATCGAGATGTTCGCGCCCATACGCATCAATTCGCTGGCGTGCAGGAAGCGGTTTTCGAAAATCGTTTCGATAACCGTGGACGCGCCTTCCGCCTGCGTGGCAAGCGCCATGTACTGCGCCTGCATATCCGTGGGGAAGCCGGGGTACTCTTCGGTGGTTGCATTCGCGGCCAGGAGCTTCCTTCCGCCACAGACGCGCAGCGCGGAAGCGTTCACCTGTTCGATGTGAACGCCGGCCTCGCGCAGCTTCGCGACGACAGCGCCGAGGTGTTCGGGGATGCAGTGCGTCACGCTCAGTTCGCCGCCGGTGATGGCGCCGGCGACCAGAAAGGTTCCCGCTTCGATGCGGTCGGGAATCACCCAATGCTCGGCACCGCCCAATTCCGCCACGCCTTGAATGCGCAAGGTCGCGGTTCCATCGCCCTCGATTCTCGCGCCCATCTTGCGCAGCAGCGCGATCAGGTCGCTGATTTCCGGTTCGCGCGCGGCATTTTCGATGACGGTTTCCCCCTCGGCCAGAGTCGCGGCCATCAGGATGTTTTCCGTGCCGGTCACGGTGATTTTCTCGAAGACAATGCGGGCGCCCTTCAGACGTCCACCCGCCCTGCCGCCGCAAGCGCGGTGGCCCGGCACGCGCGCCTGGATGTAGCCATGTTCGGTGGCGATTTGCGCGCCCATTTGCTCGAGAGCTCTCAGGTGCAAATCGACGGGCCGGGCGCCGATGGCGCATCCTCCGGGCAGCGAAACGTGAGCCACGCCGGCGCGCGCGATTGCCGGACCCAGCGTGAGAATCGAGGCCCGCATGGTCTTCACCAGTTCGTACGGCGCGACGGCGTTGTTCAAAGTCTTGGCCTCAATCGCATAGTCGCTCGAGGGGATTTCCGTAATGGAAACCGTGGCGGACATGAACGCGAGCAGCCTGCTCATGGTGATGAGGTCACGGACCTTGGGCACGTTGTGGAGCGTGACGCGCTGGGGCGTAAGCAACGCCGCGGCCATGCACGGCAGCGCCGAGTTTTTTGCGCCGCTAATCCGCACGGTGCCCCGCAGAGCCTTCCCGCCGCGAATGAGAAACTTATCCATGCGTTCGTCCCGGTTCCTCCTGATTTGCCGCAACCGCCGGCTGCGGTTCCTGAAGCTGCTTTCTTCGCGCCGCGAATCACTCTCCGAGCGCCGCGCGCAAATTGCCGCGCGCTTCCGCCAATCGCCGGCGAGCCGCTCCGGCAGGGATGCCCAGCTTCAGCATGACCAGAGCCACGCGAAGGCTGTGTCTGGCGGCACGCAGAGCGTGTCTGGCGGAGGACGCGTCGGCGCCGCTCGCCGCCACGAGCATGCGCACCGCTCGCTCGCGGAGCTTCTGATTGGTCATGATCGCGTCGATCATAAGGTTTTCGTAAACATGACCGAGACGCGCCATCACCGCGGTGCTGAGCATGTTCAGGACCATTTTTTGCGCTGTGCCTGCTTTCAGGCGCGTCGAACCGGTGAGCACTTCTGGCCCGACTTCCGGCGCGATGAGAATGTCCGCGAGATCGGCCAACGGCATGCGCCCATTCGAGGTGACTACAATCGTTTTTGCGCCGCGCTGGCGCGCGAATTTCATGGCGCCAATCACGTAGGGGGTCGTTCCGCTTGCGGCGATGCCGACGACGACGTCGCCGCGCTTGGCCCCGGCGCGCCGCAAGTCGCGGGCTCCGTTGGCGACGGCATCTTCCGCGCCTTCCACGGCGCCCGTAACGGCGCGCCTGCCGCCCGCGATGAGCGCAACCATTTGCGAATGCGGGATGCCGAAGGTCGGCGGGCATTCGGCGGCGTCCAGCACGGCCATTCTTCCGCTGGAACCCGCGCCAACGTAGAAGAGCCGTCCGCCGCGGCTCATGGCTTCAACGACGGCGTCCACGGCCTTGGCGATCGGGCGCAATTGGCTTCCCACAATACCCGCGACTTTGCGGTCCTCACGATTCATCAGGCGAACGATTTCGATCGCCGTCATGCGGTCGAGGTTGCGCGAGGCGCTTAGCCTCAGCTCGGTCTGCCGGCGTTCCGCGTTGCTGGCATCGCGCAGCGATTCAGTCCTTCCTTTTGCCGGCGCCAGGCGGCCCCGGCGTTGTCTCTCCGCGTTCCTGGGCATGAGAGCAATTATATGCGTGAGTGCCGCATTTCTTCGCGGGGGCGGGCGCGCCTGGTGCGCAGCGCGGCACTGTTTTTGCGGCTGCGGAGGGACCGGCTGGAGGTGTTCACCAATCCACTCCCACTCGAGCTTTACGCGGCGGCAGCGGCAGCCAGATTCGGCTATGCTAAGGATTCACTCTGGCGGGGACAGCGCATGACGGATCGCAGCTCGATTGAAATTCTGAAGGGGCAATTCGAACGCCACTTTGGCGCGCCGGCCACGCGCGTGCAGCCCTTGCAAGGCGAATTGGGGGGCTCTGGACGAAATTTGCTCCGGCTCTCGAACGGGCCGCGAACGGCAATCGGCGTTCTCTACAGTGTTCGGGAGGAGAACACGGCTTTTCTCGCCTTCTCCCGGCATTTTCGGGGTCACGGATTGCCGGTCCCGGAAATCTACGAGGAAGACCTCGGACACGGGGCCTATCTGGAAGAGGACCTCGGAGATACCACGCTCTTCGCGTTCCTTTCCAAGAACCGCACTGGGGAAAATATCGCCGCGGATGTGGTGCAGGCTTACCGTCAGGTGGTAGCGATCCTTCCGCGCTTCCAGGTCGAGGCGGGCCGGGACCTCGACTACTCCGTCTGTTACCCGATCGCGAGTTTTGACCGGCAGTCCATTGCCTGGGACCTGAACTATTTCAAATATTATTTCCTGCGCCTGGCCGGCATTCCGTTCAACGAGCACGCGCTCGAGCGGGATTTCAACCGATTCGCGGATTTCCTTTTGAGCGCGCCCCGCGACTATTTTCTTTATCGCGATTTTCAGTCGCGCAACATCATGCTGCACCGGGGCGGGCCGTACTTTATCGACTATCAAGGCGGAAGAAAAGGCGCGCTGCAATACGATCTGGCGTCGCTTTTGTTTGACGCCAAGGCGGACCTGCCGCCTGCGATGCGCGAGGAGCTGCTCGAACACTATCTGCAAAGCCTCGCTCGCCATATTGCGCTCGATCGAGCGGAATTTCTCCGCTATTACCACGCTTACGTTTATGTCCGCATTTTGCAGGCGCTCGGCGCGTACGGTTTCCGCGGCTTCTATGAGCGGCGCGCGCATTTTCTGCAGAGCGTGCCGTACGCGCTGAAGAACATTCGCTGGCTTTTGCACAACGCGGAGCTGCCCATCGAGCTGCCGACGCTGATGTCGGCTTTCCAGAGCATGCTGGCTTCGGAAAAGCTGCAGGGACTCTCTTCCGAGGCCGACAATCTGGTCGTGCGCATATTCAGCTTTTCGTTCCACCAGGGCCATCCCCGGGACGAATCCGGAAACGGCGGCGGATTCGTGTTTGACGGGCGGGGACTTCCGAACCCCGGGCGCGAGGAACGCTTCAAGCCCCTGACCGGCAAGGACGCGCCGGTCATGGAATATCTCAACCAACAGGAGAGCGTGCACCAGTTTCTCGCTGGGGTGTTTTCGCTGGTGGATGCGACTGTCGCGAATTATCGGGAGCGGCGCTTCAAAAATCTCATGGTGTCCTTCGGTTGCACGGGCGGGCAGCACCGCTCTGTTTTTCTGGCGGAGCAGCTTGCGCGTCACCTCCGCTCGAAAGAGGGCGTGGAAGTGGTCGTCCGGCATCTTGGGCTCGAAACTCTGTCTCAACTAAAGCCCGAGCTGCTCGCGAAATGAATCTGGCCGCGCCGGATTTTCCCGATATCGCCCCTTCATTCGTTCGAAAGGCACCGGACGCGCGATGAAAGCGATGATTCTCGCCGCGGGGCTCGGCACCCGGCTGCGACCGCTGACGAACGACCGCCCGAAGGCGCTGGTTGAGCTGGATGGGCGCACGCTGCTCGAGATCACGATTTCGCGGCTGCGCGACTTTGGCGTGGACGAAATCATCATCAACACGCATCATTTTGCCGACAGCGTGGCCGCCTATCTTGCGGAGCGGAAACATTTCGGCATGCGCATCGAGATTTCACGCGAGCCAGTGCTGCTCGATACGGGAGGCGGGCTGAAGCAAGCCGGCTGGTTTTTCCTGGAGGACGCGCAGCGGCTCGACGAGCCTTTTTTTCTCCACAACGTGGACGTGCTAAGCGGAATCGATCTCGGCGCGATGCGGAAAGCCCACCAGGAACAAAACGCCTTTGCCACGCTGGCCGTGCAATCGCGCGCTTCTTCACGCCCGTTGCTCTTCGATCAAGAAATGCAATTCAAGGGACGGCCGGGAAGCGTTCCCGCGACGGAAGGCGCGCCGTTGAGGAGTTCTGCGGCAAGCTCACCGGGCTTCTCGGAGCTGGCATTTTGCGGCGTCCACGTGATATCGCCGCGCTTGATTCCGCTGCTGCGCGAAGAAGGCGTTTTTTCGATTATTTCCGCCTATGCGCGCCTTGCCGCGGAAGGGAAGCGCATCCAGGGATTCCGCGCGGACCAATACTATTGGCGAGACCTTGGCCGCGCTTCCGACCTGGAGCAAGCCTCGCTCGATTTGCGAACCGGAATCTTGAGCGTCTAGGCAGGGGCTGCTCCCGTTCGACCGGCGTTTCGCTGGACTTCGCGCTGGCGGAATTTGTGCGCACGAGCGCGCCTTTGTATCCCAAGGGATAGCAAGCTACAGAGGGAGGCGGAGGCGAGCCTCGCAGCCGCGGCGGTCAGTGCGGTTGGTGAGCGTGAGCTCGCCGCCATGCGCTTCGGCGATTTGCCGGGACAGCACGAGACCGATGCCGGACCCGCCTTGCTTGGTCGTGAAGAAGGGAACGAAGAGGTTCGAGGTATTGGGAAGGCCGGGGCCTTCGTCGAGCACCCAGACATCGAGCTGGGAATTCTGCCGCGACCAGCCGACCTGCACGCCGCCTTGGCATTCGAGCGCGGCATCGGCGGCATTGCGAATAATGTTGATGAGAAGCTGCTCGAGCTGGTCCACATCGGCCGAAATGACGACGGGCGGACCATCGGCAACGGCGACCTTGAGGCGCGTTTCGAGCCTGGCGGTGCGCTGGATCCAAGCACCGACGTCCATCGGGGCGTGCTTCGGCTGGGGCAGGCGCGCAAGCCGCGCGTACGCCGCCATGAACCGGCCGAGCGCTTCAGTACGCGAGCGAATGATGCCCAAACCCTGGCGCAGGTCGTCGAGAATGGCGGAGGTCGAATCATCGGGCTGGGACGGCGGCGTCTGGCCGGCTTCGCTCGTTGCGATGGAGGCCTTGCGGAGTGACTGCAGGTCGCTCTCGAGGCCCTGGGCAACGGATTGAATCGGGGCCAGGGAATTGTTGAGTTCGTGACCGAGGACGCGGATGAGCCGCTGCCACGCTTTGCGCTCCTCGTCGCGCAGGGTCCGGCTTAGATCGCTGAGAACCACGAGCTGATGCGGCAAGCCGCCCTGACGAAAGGAGCCGCGCCGCAGCCCCCAGCGGCCCGAGCCTCCCGGGAAGCTAAGCTCCATGGTGCGGGCCGGATCGCCTTCCAGGCAGGGGCCGAGTCCGAGTTGCTCGGCGGTGAAGCCGAGAAGCTGCTCTTCCGGGCGGCCGAGGAGTCGCTCGCCGGCGCGATTTACAAGGCGGAGCTGAAAGTTGTTATCGAAAGTGAAGACGGCGAGATCGATTTCTTCCATCACGGCGCGGAGGAGCGCCGTGGCTTCGAGGGCGCCGAGACGCTGCGAACGCAGCGTTTCGCTGAGGGCGTTCACTTCGACCATGACTTCGCCCATGGCGTCGCCGCGGGAGGCGCCGCGGCCGCGCACGGAGAAATCCTCCTCGCGCATGGCGGCGAGAATGTTGGAAAGAGTTTGCAGCGAGAAGATGACGCGATGCTGGAGCGAGACGGCGAAGCCAATCCAGAAAACAAGCACGAGGACGGTGATGGTCCAGGCGGCGCCGGAGGAAAAGTTGCCGGTCCAGAGCAGAATGATGGCGACGAGGGAACCTGGGAGGCCGGCGGCCAGCGCGAGGAGCTGGATGCGGCGTTCGTAATTCATCACTCGAGGCCGTGTTTTTGGAGCCTTCGATACATGGCGCTACGGCTCAGGCCGAGGGCTTTGGCGGCCTGGCTGACGTTGCCTTCAAAACGCGCCAGCGTGCGCTGGATGAGATGGCGCTCGACTTCGTCGAGGCTCATGTCCTCGAGACGCGAGCCGGCACCCGGCAGGTGAGAGCGGAGACCGAGATCGGCGGCGCGGACGCAAGGACCGGGAGAGAGGAGCACGCCGCGCTCGACGGCGTGATCGAGTTCGCGGACATTGCCGGGCCAGGGATGCTCGTGAATGGCCTTGAGGGCTGCGGAATCGAAGCCGGCAAGGTTCTTTCGGTAGCGCTGCGAATAGCTGCGCAGGAAATGGTGAGCGAGGAGATCGAGGTCTTCGCGGCGGTCCCGCAGCGGCGGGAGGTGGATTTCGATGGTATTGAGCCGGAAGAGCAGGTCTTCGCGAAAGCGGCCCGCGGAAGCTTCGGCGTTGATGTCGGCGTTGGTGGCAGCGAGGACGCGGACATCCACGCGGCGCGTGGTCGAGGAACCGACACGTTCCATTTCTCCGGTTTCCAGCACGCGAAGGAGTTTGGCCTGGAGATTGAGAGGAACGTTGGCGATCTCATCGAGAAAGAGGGTGCTGCCCTCGGCGAGCTCGAAACGCCCGACGCGATCGGAACGCGCGTCGGTGAAAGCGCCTTTCACGTGGCCGAACAGCTCGCTCTCGAAAATGCCTTCGGAAAGGCCGCCGGCGTTGACGGTGACCATGGGTTTCGACGCGCGATTGGACATGGCGTGCAGCGTGCGGGCAACCACTTCCTTGCCCGTGCCGTGCTCGCCGGTGATCAGCACATTCGCGTCGGATGGGCCGATGCGGGCGATGAGATCCAGAACGGGCTGCATGGCGGGAGATTCGGCAAGGAAGGTGGGGCGGGATTCGGCGCGGAGCAGGCGATTTTCGGCTTCAAGCCGGGAAGCCTGGCGAAGCGCCTGCCGCAGGTCAATTTGCGTGCGAATGATGGAAAGGAGCCGTTCGTTCTCCCAGGGCTTTTGGATAAAGTCGCGTGCGCCGCGGCGCATGGCTTCAACCGCGATCTCGACGCTACCCCAGGCCGTCATGACGATGACGGGAAGAGTGCTATCGAGCATCTGGATACGCGTGAGCAGGTCGAAGCCCTCTTCACCGGAGGTGGTGTCGCGAGCGTAGTTGAGGTCCATTAGGACGGCATCGAATTCGCGGGCTTCGATGGCCGCAAGGGCCTCCGCGGGAGAAGCCACAGCGTGGGTTTCGTACTTTTCGCGCTTGAGGAGGAGCCGCAGAGCGTCACGGATGTCCGCTTGGTCGTCCGCGATGAGAACGCGGTATGGATGAGAAGTGGTGGTCTTCATTCGGTTCCGTGAATTGGGTTTATTGTACCGGCCTTTCGGTAAAACGCCCAATGCCGGGCAGCGTTTCAAGAGGTGCGGGGTTTTTAGAACTGCCGGATTACGTTTGTCCAGGGATGGAGACTTAATTGAGAGCGGAAACTTGCCCGGACGCATGCAGTTCTGATGCTGCTACGACGGCTAGCTCAGTCCGGCTAATCGGGCAACCCCTGTAGGTTCGATTGCCTCTAGTACTAGAGCCGCGTATATTCGCGTATATTACGGATTTTATGTGTAAGACCCAGCTCCATGCTTTTGCTTGCCGTTTGGTGCTTTCGGGCATCGCAACGCTCACAGCCGCTCTAGCCACGTGCCTTTGGTGGCCCACAGCAAGCGAGGCGCAGACGCCAGAAATCATTCCACTTTCCGAAGTCCACGCGGGCATGCACGGGTACGGCTATACGATTTTTGCTGGCGACCAGGTGGAGAAATTCGACGTGGATGTGATCGGCGTGCTCGACAACTTCATGGGGCCGAAGCAGTCCATCATTCTGGTGCAATTAAAGGGCGCCAAGGTGGAGCACACGGGAGTGGTTGCGGGGATGAGCGGCAGCCCGGTGTATTTGGATGGGAAGCTGGCCGGCGCGCTTTCTCTGAAGCTGGGGCAATTCACGAAGGAACCGATTGGCGGGGTGACGCCGATCGAGGACATTTTGAATCCGCCTCTTGGCGCGGGGACAGCGCCTGCGGCGGTCACAGCGAAGAATTCGCCGGTGATGGCGAACGGATTAGCCTTGCAACAGATTGAATCGCCGCTGATTTTTTCGGGATTCCAGCCATCGGCGCTGCAGCCCTTTGCTTCGCAAATGCAGAATTTCGGCTTTGTGGCGGCGATGGGCGGGACGGCCCCGGCGCAACCCGACGACGCGAAGCTGGTGGCCGGAGACATGGCGGGAATGGTGCTGGTACAGGGAGACGCGTCCATCAGCGCGGCATGCACGGTGACGGCAGTAACGGCGGATAAGGTGTATTTGTGCGGACACCCGTTCCTGAGCCTGGGGAAGCTGGAAATACCGATGGCGCGCGCTCGGGTGGTAACAACGCTGGCTTCGGACCTGGCTTCGACGAAGATTGTGAACGTGGGCGGGCCCATTGGAACGATTACGGGCGATCATCTAACGGCAGTGACTGGGAACCTGGGCAAGCCTCCGGCGATGGTGCCGCTGGATTTGACACTGGACGCCGGCGGCGGCGAGAAAAAGCTGCACTTCGAGATTATTGATAACCCCAAGCTGACGCCGCTGCTGGTGGCGCTGACGACATTCAACGGGCTTTCGCAGAATAACTTGTACAGCGAAGGAACAACGCTGCGGCTCTCGGGCGAGATCCGGCTGCAGGGTCATCCGCCGGTGGAAATGGAGAATACGTTTGCGCCGGGCGATTCAATGTCGCCGGACGCCTTGCCGATCGCTCTGACGATGCAGAACGTTTTCGGGCGGCTCTTTAACAATTCCTTCGAGACGGCGCGGGTGGACCACATCTCTCTAAAGGTGAAGAGCGAGCCAGGGCATCAGTCGTTTGTGATTGATTCGGCGTGGCTGGAGAAAGGCGAAGCGGCGCCGGGCGAAACCTTGAAGGTACGCGTGCTGCTGCATCCCTATCGCGGAGCTTCGCGAGTGGAAGAAACGACGATTCACGTGCCGGATCAGATTGTGCGCGGAAGCAATTTGCGAGTGATGGTCAGCGACGCGGAGTTGCTGAATCGCGCATCGCGGGGATTCGCGGCTGGAAGCGGCGGCGCGACCGGATTGGATCAACTGATTGCGCTGCTAAACCGCGAGCGGCGAAATGACCGGCTATACGTCGGTTTGTTTGTGCCGTCGCCCACGATGCTTTGGGACGACAAGGAATTGCCAAACGTGCCGCTTTCGGAAGTGAACGTGGTGGATGGCAGGCCGGCTCCGGGGAGCGTGCAACTTTTGCGCGAATCGCTGGCCAGCGAGTCCTCGATACCGCTGGGCGGGCCGGTGACAGGCGTGGTCTCTCTGAATCTACAAATCCGGTGAAACGGTAAATGGAAAACCTGAGGTTTCGGTCGCGTCAAACCTTTTCGGGCAAGTGCGCGCGCCGGATGGGCGCGGGAGGATGGCTGGCGGGAGTGGCAGCCGTGACGGTCATTGCCTTCGCGCTTGGCATGGGAGCGCCCGGAGCACGAGCGGACCACACACGGAGATGGCGGCAATCGACCTACGAGGATTTCCTGAAGGGAACCGCACACGGGATTTCCGTGCGCAGCGACGGGAAGCTGGAGCTTTCGCCGAAATTCACGCTGCTGGCGGATGCGGACACTTCGTATCTATGGGAACTAAAATTGGACGCGAAGGGCGTGCTCTACGCGGCGGGAGGATCGCCGGCGAAAGTCTGGCGATTCGGCGCGAACGGGAAGCCGACGATCCTGTTTACGTCGAACGATTTGGGCGCGCAAGCCATCGCGCTCGATGCGAAGGGCAATTTGTATGTGGGGACTTCGCCGGACGGAAAGGTCTACAAGGTGACAGCCGCGGGTGAGACATCCGTGTTTTTCGATCCGAAAACGAAATACATCTGGGATTTGGCGGTAGCGCCGGACGGAACGATTTACGTGGCGACGGGAGACAAGGGGCAGATCTTCGCCGTGGCTCCGGACGGAAAGAGCGAGCTTTTTTATTCCAGCGATGAAGCGCACATTCGCGTGCTGGGGTTTGACGCGCAACACAACCTGATTGCGGGTACGGAGCCGAGCGGACGCGTGCTGCGGATTGCGCGAGAGAATGGCGGCGATAGGCGCAACGGCGGCGCCGCGGAGGCGAAAGGATTCGTGCTCTATGAGACGGCAAAGCGGGAGGTGACGGCGCTGGCGGCGGGGCCGGACGGGACAATCTATGTTTCAGCAATCGGCGACAAACAGCGCGCGGCATCCACGCCCGCGCCAACGACGGTCCTGGTAACCCCGCAGTCCACGACCACCGTGGCACCGAATGTGACGGTTGCGCCGCAGGGAGGCACGCCGTTCCAGCCGTTTCCACCGGCGCTTTCGAGCAGCATTTACCGGATTGGAGCGGATGGCGCGCCGGAAGAGCTATGGTCCTCGCGCGATCAGGTGGTGTACGCGCTGGGTATCGCGCCGGATGGGCGGCTGCTGGCGGGCACCGGTAATAACGGCGAGTTGCTGGCAATCGGCGGGCACGGCGTCTTCGCGCAACTGGCCAAATCGGGATCGTCGCAGATCACGGGCATTGCGACGGACGGAAATGGGAAGACGTTTTTGTGCACCGCAAATCCGGGAAAGGTGTTCGCGGTAGGCCCGGAGTACGAAGCGGAGGGGACGTTCGAGTCGCGTTCGTTTGATGCGCAGCTTTTCTCGCAATGGGGAAGGCTCGAGTGGTGGTCCTCACCCGTGATGGGCGATAAGAACCGCAGGGGAAACGCGAGGAAGCCGCGGGTGGAATTTTATGCGCGTTCGGGAAACACCGAGGATCCCGGGAAGGAATGGTCGAAGTGGTACGGTCCGTACACAAGTTCGGGCGCGGCCATTGAGGCTCCTCCGGCGCGATTTGTGCAATGGAAGGCGGTGATACACGACGGGGCGCCCGGAGACGGAGTGGACTGGGTGAGCCTCGCGTATCTGCCGCACAACGTGGCGCCGGTGATTGACGGGATTGCGGTGCAAGAGCCTGGAGTGCGAGTGCAGGCCGCAGCGGGTGTTTCCGGGCAGCCGCAAACGGTGACGCTGCGAATGCCACCGGGCGGCAATCCGAGCGGGCTGGTGATCAGCAGCTCTTCGACGCCGAAATTCGAGCAGCCGCCGCAAGGATTGAGGGAGAAGGGCTGGCAGTCGGTGGTCTGGACGGCGCACGACGAGAATGACGACGATTTGCGCTTCTCGGTTTATTTCCGCGGCGAGAACGAAACGCAATGGAAGCTGCTGAAGGACAAGCTCGAGCAGCACTACTACTCGATAGACACAACGACGCTGCCAGACGGGGCGTACTACCTGAAGATTGTCGTGACCGACGCGCTCTCGAATGCGCCGGGCGAAGCGCTCAGCGCGGAACGGGAATCGGAGCGATTTGAAGTGGACAATACGCCGCCGGTGATCGAAGGCTTGCAGGCGCGCGCCGGGCAAAACGGCGAGACCGACGTGAAGTTCGAGGCGCGGGACGCAGCGACAAGCGTGGAGCGCGCGCAATACAGCGTGGATGGCGGCGATTGGATTCTGCTGGCGCCACTGAACAAGATCAGCGATGCGCCGGAAGAGCGGTATGAGTTCAAGGTGGCCGGGCTAAGCCCGGGGGAACACACGATCTCGGTGCGCGCGTATGATCTCTTCGAAAATGTTGGAAGCGCCAAGGCGACCGTAGCCGTGGCGGGAAGCAAGCCATAGACGCCGATACCGCGCAGCGTAAGCGATGCGATCGAAAGCGTTCGAGGTCAGCTCATCCAGCGTTCGGTGGTCTTGGCGGTGTGGAAATTCTCGATTTCCACACCGAAGCCGATGCGGCCGTCTCCGTACGGCTCATTGCGAACGTGCACGACGCGCGCGGTGCAGCGGCGTTCCTCGATGGCATTTCCCGTAACCTCCGTGGGCATGCGGAGAGTGGCTTCAATGGGCGTACCGACTTGAAGGGGCGCAGACGAAGCGAAGAAGAAGCCGCCTCGGGAGACATTGAGAGCCTCGGTAAAATGCTCGGTGCGGTCGGCCGCGAGCCCTAAAGCGCGGAAACGAAGTGGCGTTCGGATGGCATAGCGAGTGATTTGGCGGCGTTCCGTGGCTGCTTTCATGCTGAGTTCCTCCAAGCGCGCTGGAGTGCGGCTTTCGCGAACGTGGAGGGGACTACAAGCGTAGCAAAGCAAGGGATTCGGTCAAGTACCAAACCTTTCTCCTATCGTTTGGCAAACCACCCGCTCGCGGTTTCGCCTGGCCTTCTCCGTAAAGCCGGAGTTTGTCGCGGCTGTGCCGCCAAGTTCCGTTCCCTCGACGAAGCCCGGCGAAGCGCCGCGGGCGTGCTAAGATTTTTTCCGTGAAGAAAACCATACCGCCAGCCAAATCGCTCAGCGGCGGAATTGTGCCGCCGGGCGACAAATCCATTTCGCACCGTTACGCGATGCTCGCGGCACTTGCGGAAGGCACCAGCGAGTTGCGCCACTTTGCGGCGGCCGCGGATTGCCATAGCACGCTCGGGTGCCTGAAAGCGCTTGGAGCGGAAGTACAGTCCGAGAAAGACGTCGTGCGCGTGACCGGACACGGCGCGCGCGGCCTGCGCGAAAGCCGGAAGCCGCTCGATGCCGGCAATTCCGGCACGACGATGCGGCTGCTCGCCGGCATCCTGGCCGGACAGAGCTTTTCGTCCAAGGTTACCGGCGACGATTCGCTGCAGAGACGGCCGATGAAGCGCATCGTGAATCCGCTGCGCGAAATGGGCGCCGACATTCGCGCGCGCGACGATAATTTCGCGCCGCTGGAAATCCGAGGCGGCAACCTGCGCCCGATTGATTACATGATGCCGGTGGCGAGCGCGCAGGTGAAATCGGCGGTGCTGCTTGCGGGGCTGTTTGCCGGCGGCGTAACCAGCGTCACCGAACCGGCGCGCACGCGCGACCACACGGAGCTGGTTCTGGAAGAGTTTGGCGCGAAAATCGAGCGCGATGGATTGACCACGCGTGTTCACGGCCTTGGCTCGAACGGCGGCGGCCAGCTGGCCGCCAGGTCGCTGGACGTCCCGGGCGATCTTTCTTCCGCTGTTTTTTTCATTGCGGCGGCATCGCTGTTTCCGGAAGCGAGCCTGCTGATTCACAACGTTGGGCTGAATCCCACGCGGACGGCAATTCTGGATGTGTTTCTCGAGATGGGTGCTTCGCTGCATACACCGCAGTTGCGCAGCGCTCACGGCGAACTCGTCGGCGACATCGCGGTGAAGGGCGCCTCGCTCCGAGGCGGTGTGATCGCCGGCGAGCGGATTCCGCTGGTGATCGATGAGTTGCCGATGCTTGCGGCGCTCGGTCCCTACACGGAGGAAGGCATCGAGATTCGCGACGCCGGCGAACTGCGCGTCAAGGAAAGCGACCGAATCGCGGCGCTTGCTGAAAACCTGAAGCGGATGGGCGCGAAGGTGGAAGAACGGCCGGATGGGTTGAAGGTGGCCGGCCGCAGCGCGGGAAGACTTCGCGGCACGGAAATCGAGACCTATGGAGACCATCGCATCGCGATGGCGTTTGCAGTTGCCGCGCTGGGGGCGGAAGGGAAAACCACCATCCGCGACGCGGAGTGCGCCCGCGTTTCGTATCCTGCATTTTTCGAGGATTTGGAGCGCGTCGCCGAGACGAAGTAAGGAAGGAAAGAAGGAAACGAAATAATGAAGTAAGGGATCGCGCAGGCGTTCCACGGGGAAAATAGTCCCTGTTGCGTCTTTTTCTCGTCAGTTCGCCTCATTCCTGCGGAAACAATTTCGGAGGCCAGTCGTACTGGATGCTAGAGAGGCAGTCTCGATGCGAACCCTTTGGCAAGACTTGAGGTTTGGAGCGCGCTTGCTGGCGAAGGCGCCCGGCTTTACCGCAATCGCCGTCCTCACACTGGCGCTGGGTATTGGCGCCACTACGGCTGTATTCAGCGTTGTTTATGGTGTGCTCTTGCGCGCTTTGCCGTTCCCCGAGCCGGATCGCTTGGTGCAGCTCGCCGAGAGCTATAAAACGGAAACCGGCGAGATGAGCCTTGATATGCGCGGCTGGGAGCACTTGCAGCAGTACACGCAAGTGGTGGAGCGCTATGGCGCGTACACCATGGCAGGCTTCAATCTGGCCACGGGTACGGAGGCTGAACACATAAGGGGCATGCCGGTTTCTTCGGGGTATTTTCAAACGCTGGGCGTGCATCCGGCGCTTGGGCGGGATTTTTTGCCGGAAGAGGACCGGGGCGAGGGGCAGCGGGTGGCTATCCTCGGCCACAATTTGTGGGTGAGGCGCTTCGGCGGCAATCCGGGCGAAATTGGAGAAAAGATTCTGCTGAATGGCGAGGCATACACCGTGATCGGCATAATGCCGCCGGGTTTCGACACCTACGCATCGAGCTTCGATGCGGGCGCGGCGCCGGAGTTGTGGGTTCCGCTGGCGCTTGTGGCGAAGACGGCGGGCAGCGGAGCGAATATTGATGTGCTTGCCCGGCTGAAGCGCGGAGCGGGCGCGGCGGAATTGCAAGCGCAAATGGCGGTGGTCACGCAGGATTTTCACAAGATGTTCGCAGGAGATCAGCCGCAGGAATGGCAAATGCTGTTCGTGCCATACCAGCGGATGGTGGGTGTGGAGGTGCGGCCGTATTTGCTGGTGCTGCTGGGCGCGATTGGCTTTGTGCTGCTGATTGCGTGCGCGAACGTGGCGAATCTGCTGCTGGCGCGCGGTGGCGCGCGCGGACGGGAAATGGCGGTGCGAATTGCGATGGGGGCCTCCCCGTGGAGATTACTCCGGCAGTTGCTGACAGAAGCCATGCTGATTGCGCTGGCGGGTGGCGCCCTGGGGTTTGCCTTCGCTGGCGCGGGGCTCGGAACACTACTGGCGCTGGCGCCGGTGAATTTGCCGCGCGTCGAGGATGTGCATCTGAACGGCGCCGTTCTGACGTTCACGCTGCTGGTTGCACTGGTGACGGGCGTGCTCTTCGGCGTGGCTCCCGCCGCCTATGCCATGCGCACGAACCTGAACGACACATTGAAGGATGGCGCGGGGCGCGCAAGCGCCGGCGCCGGACGCGCCAGGCTGCGGCAAGGGCTGGTGATCGGAGAGTTGGCGATATCGCTGGTGCTCCTCACCGGCGCGGGTCTGATGATCGCGACGTTTGCGAAATTGCTGAATACGAACCCAGGCTTCAATCCGCACCACGTACTCTCGATGCAATTCTGGCTGACCGGTTCGAAGTATCGCACGACGCCGGAAATCGCGAATTTCTATCGCGCGCTAGAGCAGCGGATTGGCGGCCTTCCCGGAGTGGAGGATACCGCAGTCGTCGCGGCCGGTTTGCCGCTCGAACGCGGCGGAAACAACGGCGTGAGAATCGCCGGCGAACAGGAATCCGAATTTCACAGCGTGGACTATCGCGAAATCACGCCGGGATATTTTGCAACGTTGGGCGTACCCTTGAAGCAAGGGCGGCTTTTCACCAGCGCCGATTCCGAGAAATCGGCGCCCGTTGTGATTGTCACTGAAGCGTTTGTACGCAAGTATCTATCGGGCAGGGAAGCACTCGGAGAGCACGTGCAGGTGAGCGGCGTTTGGTCCGAAGTGGTCGGCGTCGTCGGCGACGTGAAAAGTTACGTGGATCAGCCTCCGGAACCGGCGACGTTCATTCCTGCGGCGCAAGCGAGCTTCGGAACGTCAAAACTCTTCGAGGGCTGGTTTCCGCGCAGCATCCTGGTCCGCACGAGCGGCGATCCGCTGCGGCTGAGCCAGCCGGTGCGCGAAGCCGTAAAGTCGGTGGATGCCGGCGTGCCAACCGGCGGAATCCGTTCCATGGACCAGGTGCTTTCGCGTTCGCTGGCCTTACGAAGCTTCTTGATGGCATTGCTGAGCCTCTTTGGCGCGCTGGCGCTGGTATTGGCCAGCGTGGGCATTTACGGCGTGATGGCGTTTGCGGTCTCGCAGCGCACGCGCGAGATCGGCGTGCGGATGGCGCTGGGCGCCCGGTCGCGCGATGTGCTGCGGCTGATTTTGGCCGAGGGGTTGCGCCTGGTGCTTGCCGGAGTGGCGCTGGGCTTGATCGCGGCGTTTTTTCTCACGCGCCTACTCCAGGGGATGATTTACGGCGTAAGCCTGCATGACCCGCTCGTGGCCGTGGCCGTGAATGTCATCATGATCGCGATCGCGGTTCTGGCTTGCTGCGCTCCGGCGCGAAGAGCAATGCGCGTTGATCCGATCGAGTCGCTGCGATACGAGTAGCTTCCCCCCAAGGCGGCTCCAGGCCAAGACTCCCTTTCCGCAGGAGGAAACAATTCCTTTCCTAGACCGTCTACTCATGATAGGTAGGACATCTAGGAGAGAGAAACGCAGCAACGCGGAAGCCCGTGGAAGGAGACGACGGATGGCGCCCATGGAGAAGGCCGACCTACTGCAAGGGACGCTGGACCTGCTGATTCTGAAAATCGTAGCCCTGGGGCCGGTGCATGGCTATGGGATATCGCAGCGCATTCGGCAAATTTCGAAGGACGCCCTGCAGGTGCAGCAAGGATCGCTTTATCCGGCGCTGCATCGGCTCGAGAAGCGCGGATGGCTCGCCGCGGAGTGGGGCGAATCGGACAATGGGCGGCAAGCCAAATTCTACAGGCTCTCGGCGAAAGGGCGAAGGCAACTGGCGAGCGAAGAGGTGAGCTGGAACCGGCTCGCGGGCGCGGTCATGCGGATTCTGCAGACGGCGGAATAGCCGAACGGCCGCCGGACGTGCCGCTTCGCCTAGGCCGTTGCGTCAGGCGCCTGAGCGGCGGGAGATAGGAGGCTGAAGTGAAGTGGTGGCGGGACAGGCTTGGAAAGCCGGCGGAAGCGCAACTCGATTCCGAGGTGGCGTTTCACATCGACCGGCTTACCGAAGAATACGTCGCGGCGGGCATGAGGCTGGAGGATGCACGGCGGCGCGCGCTCTTGGAATTCGGCGGAGCCGAACAGGTCAAGGAACAGATTCGGGAGATACATCGTATGCCAGTGCTCGATTTTGCCGTGGCAAATCTAAAATTGGCGGCGCGCTTTTTGCGGAAAACGCCAGCGTTTTCGTTGACGGTGATCTTCACCTTGGCGCTCGGCATCGGAGCGAATAGCGCGGTCTTTTCAGCCATCGACGCCATTCTGCTCAGGCCGCTTCCATTTCCCGAAGCCGATCAGCTCGTTTTGGTCGAGCAGCACAAGGCCAAAGGTCCCGCCGCTCTCAACCGCGTGGCTCCCGTGCGTCTCGAGGACTGGAACCGCCTTAACTCAACCTTTCGCGCGCTCACGGGCTACTACACCGAAGATGTCTCGGAGTCGAGCGGAGCATTGCCCGAAAAGGTCACGCGCGCGTGGGTTTCTCCGCGGTTCTTCGAGGTGTGGGGCATGGCTCCGGCCATCGGCCGCGAGTTCACGCCGGAAGAGGAAACCCTTCACGGGCCAGCCGCGGTGTTGATTAGCGACCGCTTCTGGAGGCGGCGGTTCAACGCGGACCCAAACGTCGTGGGAAGAAATCTGCGGCTGGACGGACATCTGTATCCGATTATTGGAGTCATGCCTCCGTCGTTTCTCTTTCCCGAGCGCGAAACCGATTTATGGTCTCCTATTCCTGCGGGTGTGTCGTACGGCCCGGCCCGCGAAAACAACTGGTTCGTCGTAGTTGGCCGGCGCAAGCCCGGTGTGTCCATTTCTCAGGCGCGCGCTGACCTGGCCACCATTCAAGCCCAGCTGGGTCGCCAATTTCCGGCAACCGATGGCGACCTGTTTGTCACGGTGGAAGCGCTGAAGGAAAACACGGTGGGCGGAGCGCGGCGCTCCCTGTGGTTGTTGTTCGCCTCGGTTTCACTGCTTCTGCTGATTGCCTGCGCGAACATCGCGGCGCTCCTGCTGGCGCGCGGCACGCAGCGACGGCAAGAAATCGCATTGCGATATTCGCTGGGCGCTTCGCGCGGGGCGTTGATTGGACAGTTGCTCACGGAAGCATTGGTGCTGGCTCTCGCGGGAGCAGCTCTGGGACTTGCGATGGCCGGCGGCGCGTCACGCATCTTCGGCGCCCTGGCAGGGAATCTGCCGCGGGTCGAGGAAATCCGTCTGGACTGGAGACTGGTCGCGTACACGCTCATTTGCTCGATTGTGGCCACGCTGGCGTGCGGGCTACTGCCGGCTGTTCTCGGAACGAGGCGCGACACGTCGGAGTCGCTCGCGCAATCGAGCCGGTTCCAGGTTTCCGGACGCAACCGCCTGCAGTGGCCACTCGTGGGAGTGCAGGTGGCTCTGGCGGTCATGTTGCTAGCGGGGGCCGGATTATTGCTTCGGAGCTTTGAAAAGCTGGGGCGCGTGAACCGCGGCTTCGATTCGAGCCATATCCTCACGTTCGAACTGAGCATGAACTACGGAGAGACCGGGGACATGAAGAAATTGCGGCAGTTCACTGACCGAATATTGGAAACGCTGCGCGCGACCCCCGGCGTCGAGGCCGCCGCGATTTCCGAGGGGGTGCCAGGCGTTCCGCTCGAATACGAAACCGAACTGAAACTGGCGGAGGGCCGGGCCGCAAGCGAGCCCAAGTTGATTGCCGCAAATCGCTTTGTTTCTCCGAGCTACTTCGAGACCATGCGCATCCCGATGCTCTCCGGCGAAAGCTGCCGCGAGACGGATGGCCAGCCAGCAGTCGTGGTTAACCGGATTTTTGCCGAGACCTACTTCAGAGGCAGCTCGGTGATTGGTCATCATCTGCAGTCCGTGGGTTTGGGCTACTCGGCTCCCGCCGAAATCCGCGGAATCGCGGGCGACGCGCGCGAAACTGGGCTGGACCATGCTCCGGTGCCGACCGCGTATTGGTGCGAGCCCACCGCGCAACCCGGTACCTATTTCCTGGTGCGCACGAGAAACGCCCCAATGACCATGGCGGAAACGATTCGGCAGCGCCTCGCCGCAATTGAGCCATTGCGTTCCGCGTACGATTTTGCGGCTTTGGAGAGCCGCTATTCGGATGCGCTGGCGGAGAACCGACTGAGAACGATTCTCCTCAGCTTCTTTGCATTGACCGCGGTTTCGCTGGCCTCCATCGGGCTTTATGGAACTTTGAGCTATGCCGTCAGCGTGCGGCGCCGGGAAGTGGGATTGCGGCTGGCGCTCGGGGCTCTGCGAACTCAGATTGCCGCGAAGTTCCTGGCGCTAGGCTTAGGTGTGGCGCTTGCGGGGTGCGCGGCCGGGTGGGGGCTCGCGGCGGCCTCGGCGCGCTTGCTGGCGGGCATGCTGTATGGTGTGGCCCGCACGGATGCGGTCACGCTGGTCGGAGTGACGGCACTGGTCGTTGCGGTTGCGACGGGTGCCTCATTGCTTCCGGCACTGCGCGCCGCGCGTCTGGAACCAATGGACGTGCTGCGAGAGGAATAGCCAAAGGCGCGTTATTTCTCTTATCCAGCCGCAAACGCGGACGACACTCAGGCAACAGCAAAGCTCTGCCAGCGCGGTGCCGGGATTCATCTTGCCAAGCGGTTGCCGTTCTGCTAACTGGTCTTCGAGAGCGTAATGGATTTGTAGGTAGTCCGGAGAGTGATGCGCGGCCCGCGGCCCGAGCCGACTTTCCCCTCGAGATGTGAATTACCGTTCGTGGATGAGGATTTAAGCGTCGGCGCATCGAATTCGGATTCGATGTCTCCCTCACGGCAGTCGGCGGTGATCTCGAAATTGGAATTCCCGGGTATACTCAGGGAAATACCGCCCGAGGAATTTGTGATTTCGATATCGTCCTTGGGCGGGGAAGAAAAGCGGACCGAAATATTGCCGTCGCGATTGTCGATTCTTACCCTTCCCCCGGGATTCTCGATGGAAACGTCGTAGCGGTTTGTGCGCAGCGCGAGGTCGCCGGGAGCGTCCGCGATTTCCAGGTTGCCGGAACCGGCGTCTAGGTGGCCGCTGAGCTGGGTCAGCGTGAGATCCGTGCGATTGGAAATAAACCGCACGCCTTTCGCTATTTTGTCTGCGCGGATCGAGCCGAAGAATTCGCCATTGAGTGTGAGCCTGCCCGAGGTATTCGAGACGTCCACGTCCCCGCCATGCCCGCTGATGCTGACGTCGCCTTTCGTGTCGGAAACGCGGATGTCGCCCTTGTGGTTCTCGATGCTGACGTCGCCATTGGTATCGCGGACCTCGATGTCGCCGCGTCCCGCGGAGTTGACGGTGACCGGCGTGGACATCCCGGAGACGACGATATCCCCGCGGTCGCTGCGAATCGTCACGGTGGATTGCCGTGGCACGCTGACTGCCATGTCCACCGAGATGCGGCCATTGCTGGTATCGAAGCCGGAGGGATGAACTTCGTAGCCGTCGCCGCTTCGGACGACCTCGACCCCGATGGGTTTGGCGATCCGGTCGGCTTCGTCATCGCTCCAGGTTCTAATCGTGGCTTTGCCGGTGACATGAACCTCCGGCGTATCTGCCGGGCGAACCGTGATATCGCCGCGGCCGTTGCGGATGACGATGTGCGCATCGGCGGGAACCGGCGCGGGGCTAACGTTGAGATCGTAGTCGTGGCTATCACCGGCGAAGTCGTCGTTAATTACCCCCGAAAGGTTTTGCTTGGCGTAGTCAACTCCGATAACGACGCCGAGCAGCGCGAGCAAGCCGAGCATGAGAAAGACTTCCCCCGCGGTCGTCCGCGAGGGTGGCCCGCCCTCCCGCTGGCTGGCCGTGCGTTCGTAGAGCTTCACGACGCCCCAGATAATGAGGATCAACGGCGACCAGCGCAGGACCGTGCCGCCGATCTCGTAGCCGCGATAATTGTGAAGAAGCAGCAGCACGCCGACGGCGATAAGCACGATTCCAACGAAAATGTTGCTGCTGCGTGGACGGAGCGAAGCCATCAGCGACCCTGCCCGGAGGAAGAGCTTGGCGGCGCCGGCGGATGCGAGCCGGGGGCTGGCGGCACGTAAGACGGCGGGCCGGGCGGCAGGGGCGCGTACACATGGCCCGTCATGGGGGCGAGCGCGGAAGCCAGCAGAATCGCACCCATGACGATGAGGATCACGGGATACGTGTTGTTGATGTGGAACGCGCTGCCGCGCCCTGTTTCTTGCAAGAGCAGCAGCAATCCAATCGTAATGATGACCGCCGGACCCATCAGCCCCCGAACCGTGCAACGCGAGCAGGAGCAACGAAAACGAGTTCCCATTCGGCAAACCTCCTATGGACGTCCGCCCAGCCGGTTGCGAAACATGAAGACGCCGATGATGATCAAGAGCACCGGCCAGAACTGGCCAACGCGATACCAGGGAAACCAGTCGAAATTATTGAGAAGCAGAATAACGCCAATGACAATCAGAATGATCGGGCCGACGGGACGGTCCTTGCTCCAGTTTTCCAGCGGGTCGGGGGCGGCCACGGAACCGGAGGCGCGCTCCCGCGCAACGTGCATCGAGTCAAACGCGGTGTAGAAGATGAAGCCGGCAAGCAAGATGCCAAGGCCAGCCTCGAAGCCCGCGTCCCCGCCGCTGCTGAGGCCGGCGATAAGCGCCGCAAAAATAACAATTTGCAGCAGCGCCTTCCGGTATTGACCGTTATAAACCGCACCGAGGCCGGGGAAGAGAAAGCCGAGAATGAATGCCAGGCCGGGATGACTCCTGCGCGGGCCGGTCATTGTCTGTGACGCGAAGGCGGCCGGCGCCGGCGCGCCCCCCGATGCGTCGGCAGGCGGAGCATAGGGAGCTTGCGCCGGAACTCCCATTACGCTTGCCAGGCAATCCTCGCAATAGAGCACGTCGCGAACGGGCCGCACGCACAGCGAACACATGGCCTTTCCGCAGTTACGGCAGTAGCCGGCGGCTTCGGCGTCCGAATGCACGGCGCACTTCATCGGATGTTCCTCCCACGGAAAGGAGCAACGAACCTGGGCAGCTCCTCGGCAAGCATCTCAAAATTGTGGTAAACGCCATTCGCCCGATTCTGCTGTCGTGTGCCGGGCTTGGTGCCGTCGGTGCTCCCCGGTTCTTTCTTCGGGGCGGAAGACGGCAGCACGTCCTGTGACTCTCCGGGCGCGGCTTTGTTGTCGCGGATTTGTGCTTGAACCTCATTCACCACGCGCAAATCGCTGACGAATTTCACACCGCGGGCATACGCGTAATGCGCCTGGCGGTCCGCATTCCGATAGATGCTCACGGGGCTCAGGTCCGCGAGCTTCGGCTTGCGCAGGGAAAAGCCAAACGCGGAGGCGATCACGAGGAAAGTCGCCGCAACCGAGGCAATTCCATAAACCAACGGCTGCGGCTTGAGATTCCGCAGCCAGCCCACCAACGCGCGCCAGCCGCTGAGGGTTTCCCGAGGCCCGAGTGTTTTGTCAAGAATCGCATAAACGAGTCGCGGCGCTTCTTCGACCTGCGGCATCGCGTGCAATTTCCCGACAAGCTGAGAGACCTGAGCAAACAGCGGCGCGCATTGCGCGCAAGCGCGCACGTGCGCCTCGAAGGCGGCGCGTTCTTCGGCAGGGAGCTGCCCATCAAGGCAATCGCTCAGCCGCGCTTCGATTTGTTCGCAAGTCCAGTTCATCGGAGTCATGAGGGCCGCACCCCCATTTGTTGCAACACGCGCGCAAGCTCAATCCGGCCGCGGTTAATTCTCGATTTTACGGTTCCTTCGGGCACGGCCAAAACTCTTTGTATCTCGATGTACTCTAATTGCTGCAAATCCCGCAAAATCACCGCCTCGCGCAATTCCGGCGAAAGCTTGGTAAGCGCGGCCTGCACCTGCTGACTCAACTCGCCGAGGAGCGCCTGCTCATCCGGGCGGCGCGCCGAGGATTCTTTGTTTTCGATCACGGGCATGGCGTCATCGAGCGAATCGGTCGCGCGATCGCGCTTGGTCCTCCGGTAATGATCAATCAGCAGGTTGCGCGTCACGCTCGTCACCCAGGTCGCAAAACCGCCGTGCGCCGAACGATAGCTCCCGAGCGTTCGGTACACGCGAAGGAACACTTCCTGCGAGAGGTCTTCGGCCTCCGTGCGGTTGCCGGTAAACCGGTAGCAGATGTTGAAGATGCGACGCGTGTGGCGGCGCACAAGTTCCTCCCAGGCCGACCCATCGCCCTGGAGGCATTGCTGGACCAGTTGGGCATCCTGCTCCAACGCTTCAAAGCCTCAAAGCTGCTCGACGAACGCAATTTTCGCCAAGCGGCCCAGGTTCCATGTCGCCGCGCAAGCGGCGCATGCTGGATGCATCCCGGATGGCTGCATCCCGGCCTGCCATACAATGGAACGAAAAGTGCCTGCGAAAAGTTCCCCAGGTAGTTGTCGACTGTGTCAGCACCAAATCAGCGGCATCTTACCGGGAAAACTCCAGAAAACAAACGGGAAACAGCCGCTCGGGGGTCCCTTTGGCCCTCGAGCGCATGGTGCCAACGAAGGGCCGAAAAACCGCGCACCAAGTCGCGTTCGGTAGTGTGCCCGTTCGGTTGTGTACCAAGGAAGCGCCGTCCTTTATGGCGAGTGCGATCAGGTGCACATCCCTAAACCGGTTCCGGGCCTGGCCTTCTTGCGAGTCCGAGTGGACAAAAGCTATACCCGCAACTTTGCCAGAGCCACGCTGAGCGACTTGACGCACGTGCACGCTGCCAGTAGGCTGGCGTGCGCATGGAGAAACCTTCGAGGAAGATACTTCTTATTTCACTGGGTGTTGCGGTTCTTGGTTTGCTCCTTTATCGTTCCAGAGACCTTCTGCATTCGGGCGACTTCTTTCGCAGCGCCGCTGACGCCATCCGCCGCACCGACCTCCTCCTGCTGTGCCTCTCCCTGGTTGCCATTTACGCCTGCTACGGTATTCGTGCGTTGCGCTGGCAAGTGTTGCAGCACAATCTTGGCCGTTCCCGGTTTTGGCAAATTTACGGGATGACGGTCGCGGGTTTTGCCGCCATATTTCTCTTTGGCCGTCCGGGCGAGCCTGTGCGCATTCTCCTGCTCGCCCGCAAAGAGGAGCATCCCGTTTCCGATCTCTTCGGCGTGTATGTCGTCGAACGCATCCTGGATTTCGCCAGTACGCTCGTGATCGCGGCGCTCGGCCTGTTCCTCATCAGTTCGCGCAGCGGCGCGGATAGCGGCATGGCCAAGTTCGTGCCCGCATTTCAGACGGCGGGAGGTCTGCTCGGAGCGGCCGTTTTTGCGGCGATTGCTCTCCTGGTTTTCGTGCGCTGGCGCGGTGCCGGCATACTCGAGCGGCGCCTTGCGCCGTGGCTCGCGGCCGGCAAGTGGAAGAAGCGCCTGGCTGGGACGCTGCTGGGTCTCGCTCGCGGCGTTCAGACCATCCGCACCGGGAGTGACCTGTTACTGGCCACGCTATACTCCGCCGCGCACTGGTTTCTCGTGCTGCTCATTTATCTTTGGGTGCCGCATGCCTTTGGCGGCCGGCTTGCCGAGTTGAACCTGGGCGATGCCATGCTGCTCATGGCGTTTACTCTTGTCGGGTCCATTGTGCAACTACCTGGAATCGGCGGCGGGTCACAGGTCGCCTCCGTTCTTGTGTTCACCAAGGTCTTTGGGGTAGAACCGGGGCTGGCTACGGCGGCGGCCATCATGATCTGGCTGATCACCTTTGCCGCCGTGGCGATTGTGGGCACGCCGATTCTGATCCATCAGGGGCTTTCGCTCGGGCAGTTGAAGGAAATGGCCGAGCACGAGCGCGCCCGCGAGGCGAGCGCCGGAGATCTGGGTGTCAGCGGAGAGCTTGAGTGAAGTGTCCTTTTTGCGCGCATATTGACGACAAGGTAATCGATTCCCGTGAGGGACGCACCGGCGACACCATTCGCCGCCGCCGCGAGTGCCTGAAATGCGGCCGCCGCTTCACCACGTATGAACGCATCGACGAAATTCCGTACATGGTCATCAAAAAGGATGGCCGCCGCGAACGCTTCGAACGCCAGAAAATCCTGCAAGGACTGTTGAAAGCGTGCGAAAAGCGCCCGGTCGCCACTCCGAAGCTCGAATCCATCGTTGATGAAATCGAGGGGGTGGTGCACGACGCCACCGAGCGCGAGCTGACCACCACGGAGATCGGTGAAATGATCATGCATCGCCTTAAAAAGCTCGACAAGGTCGCTTACGTCCGCTTTGCCAGCGTGTACATGGATTTCAAGGATATACAGGAGTTCATGAGCGAGCTGAAGAACCTGCTGAAAGATCGATCGAAGAAGTAATCAGCGCGGCCACACGCCCGCGGTGAACGACTTGATGGTGTGGAAACCAAGCTTCTCGTAGAGGCGCACGGCGCCACGATTTTCCGAGGTCACCGTCAGCGTCAATTCCTTGAACCTCATCCCGCGCAGCGCCTCGACGGACGCCAGCATCAGCATTCGGCCGATGCCGTTGCCCTGAAAGCCAGGCTGGACGCAAATTTGCGTCGTATGCCCGACACCCGGCGACACTTCGCTCGTGAGCACCGCCGCAATCAGGTCATCGCTGCCCGGCTCGTGCAGCACAAATGAAGCTCCCGGAACGAATTGACCGCAGCCCGGCAGAAGAACGATATTTTTCAGAAACCGCAGCGCGCCGCTCCGGCTGCGATACTGATCATTGATCTCGCCGTCCACGTGGTTCGTATAGGAGAGATAAATCAGCTTGGCGCACGGCTCGAAGTAGCGGTCGTGCCAGCGCGCGATCCGCACGCCCTGCAGCGGAGCGGGCTTCGTAACGGGAGCTTGCGCCAGCTCCAGCAGCATGAATTGCCGGGTGTACAAGCGAAAACCTTGCTCGCGCAGCGGCAATTCGACCGGGCCGCTAAACGGCATGAGCTGCGCCTCGATGCGCGAAAGCTGCGGAAGGCCGCGCATCCCGAATAGAGTTTCTTCCAGCAAACGCCGCCCGACATTGGTCTGCGCAAATCGGGATGCCACGTATAGGCCGCCGATCAGGCCTTTTTGCTCTTCCATCACGTAAAAGGAGTATCCAGCCGCGTCGCCATTCTCGAACGCCACGCAGCCCGCCAGCGCATGCGCATCCAGAAACCGCTTGATCAGGTCCAGCGCGCCGCGGTAGTCCCAGTGCAAATCCTCGCGCCAATGCCGGGCCTCCTCCTCAAAGAGCGGCTCGAGTTGCTTCACGGTGGATTGGCGAAGGTCGACGATATTCATTATGGCCGCGGGCCGGCCCGCCCGGCCTCTTCAAACCAATCATAGCCGATTGGCTGACGCGCCGCGAAATGCGGTTTCCTCGCGGGAGCGGCCTGCCTCCGTCGTGGCTTTGGCTCCACGGCTCCGCTAATTTTCCTCACACGACACACGGCCCCGCCTTTCCGTTAAGGGCGGCTCGAAGCGCGTGCTAGCATCTGAATATCGCGTCAGGAATTGCGAAAGTTGTTGAGCGGCGTGCGCCTGAATCCAGCCGACGCGCGGACCACGAATGTCGATCCTTTTTGAACTGCGGTATCCCACGAAGTGGTACACGAAACTGTTCATGGCCCTGCTGGCGCTGGCGTTTTTCATTGTGCTTGCCACGAGCGCGACCGCCGGTTTCATCCTCTATCGCATCGTCAAGCCGCAGCGCAGCAGCACGGAAATCAGCATGGCCAGTTTTCCGGGCAAACCTGATGCCGTTACTTTCACCGTACCGGGACTAGGCGAGCGTGACGGCTGGTTTTTCCCGGGCCTGCGCAATGCCCCCACCATCCTGCTGCTGCACGGCTACGAATCGAGCCGCGGCGAGTTGCTCACTTTGGAGTCGGCGCTGCAAGATCACGAATATAATGTCTTCATTTTCGATTTTGCGGCGCACGGCGCCAATGGCGGCGTAACCACGTTTGGGTATCGCGAAGCGGACGAGGTGCGCGCTGCCATTGATGCGGTTGCGACGCGGAACGACGTCGATCCGGCGCGGTTCGGCATTTGGGGTTACAACCTGGGAGCCTACGCGGGCCTTCGGGAAGCGGAAAGCGACAAGCGCATTCGCGCCATGGTGCTGGATTCGGTCTATGACCAGCCTGCGCAAATGGTCAAAGTCGGAGTCGAACGCAACGGCCTTGGCGGCTTCCCGCTTATGATTCGCTCCGCCGAAGAAAGCTTTCTCTGGCTCAATCGCCAGTACCGCGAAGCGCCGCCGCTATCGCGTAACCTGAAGGCCGTCGCGGGTGTGCCGACTTTGTATATCGAAGCGGCGGACGACCCCGAATTAGGCAGCCTGACCCGCGAACTCTTTCTCAAAGCGCCCGAGCCGCGCGAGGAAGCGGTGATCGCTCACGGCAACTTTGCGACGATGGCGGACGACGACAAGCGCGCGTATGAAAATCGCGTGGTCAGTTTCTTCCTGTTGCACCTGCCTCCGACGCATCCTGTCGTTCACTGAGCGCCGGCTCCCTTCTGCAAGCAAAGGCCGCGGGAAACACGATGGCGTGAGGGCACGAAAAGCCAGCCTGCTCCACTGCTTTGATCTTGCTGGAAGACACAAAGACCACGGTTCGGAAGGCACCCGCTGCTTTTGCGGGATCCCACTCCGGAATTTCGCGATGAAGGTAGAAATTCAGCCCATACCAGATCCCGCGCGGTACCCGATACACCAGGACATTCTCAGGCAGGGTCTCCGTACCGGAGTTCGTCGCGGCTTCCAGAACACCTCGTGCTGAAAGCTGCGGGTCCATCGAGCGCAGCCCCGAGCCAAACCCAAGTATCGCCAACAAAAGAGCGATTTGCATGGCAATCGCCGCCACGAAGGTTTTGCGGCGGAGGATCAGAACGAACCCGGTCAGCGCCCCGAGAAAGAGCGGCGCGCAGACGCCAAGCGTCCATGGAGCGGGAAGGATGTCCACGCCGAGCGGTGTGACCCACGCGTACCGGAAAAGACCCGCGGCCAGCGCGAGAATCGTGGCCGCGAATGCCAGGGCGGTCCGCTTCTCACCGTGCCGCTCCTTGAATTTCCGCGCAATTGCAGCGGCCAAAAGAAATGCCAGCGCTGGAACCGCAGGAAGGATGTATCCCGGCAATTTTGATTTCGAAATGGTGAAAAACACGGATGTGAACAGCGCAAAGCACAGCAGCAGAAGGCACACGTTCTTCTGCTCCGGTGTTTCGCCGCTTGCGTTGGGCAATTTGCCGTCCACAGCGGTCGTGATCGTCCAGGGCAGCAACGCGATTAGCAGGATGGGCGCGTAATACCACCACGGCTGGATGTGCTGGAACTCCGGCGTCAAATAACGCCTGAAGTTGTGCTCGACAATGAAGACGCGGAAGAAATCGGGATTGCGGCGCGCACAGAGAATGTACCAGGGCAGCGCCGTCGCACAAAACGCCGCCACCGCCACCGGATGCAACAGCCGAAACGCGTCGCGCCAGCGTTCCGTGAGCAGTGCCCAGGAAAAGACGGCGCCGCCGCACAGGATCATGCCCGCCGGCCCTTTTGCCAGCACCGCCAATCCCAGGAAAAAACCAAAAGCCAGCAGCGAGGCAATCGGTGAGCCGGGCGCACCGGATGTGCCCGCCCGGCTCGAAACGTCAACGACTTTGTCGGGAGCTACCGGCACGAGGCCAAGCGGTACCGCCGCAGTCGCCATCGCCAGTGTCACCATGGCGGAAAACGGCATATCGGTGGCCGCCGCGTGCGAAAATCCAATCATCCCAACGGTCGTCGGCAGGAGGAGTAAGAGCCACCGCGCGCACTCCGCGCCATAAACACGCCACGCCAGCCACGCTAACCCAAGCGTCGTCAGCAGCGCCGAGAACGCGCTCGGAAGCCGCGCGGCCGCCTCGCTCACGCCAAACATCTGGAAGGATAGCGCTGCTGCCCAGTAATACAGCGGCGGCTTCTCGAACCACGGCTTGCCATAAAGCCGCGGCGTTACCCAGTCGCGAGTCTCCGCCATGTTCCGGGCGACCCATGCGTATCGCGGCTCATCCGGCCCGGCGAATCCAATTGTCCCCAGGTGGCTGAAGTAGCCGACGTACAGCGTTGCCAGAATCAGCGCCGCCCAGCCGATGCGCGCCAGCACGCCCCGTTCCGCGGTTTGCCGCACGCGCTCTGCCTCCGTTTTCCTCCCGGCCGCCTGCTGAAGGCCAGGCCCCTGTCCAACGCCGCTTCTCTCCACGCCGCGAGTCTAGCACGCCGTCCTGCAACCGGTCGGCAGAAGCCGGACCGCCTGCTTTGGGGCAGGAAAACCCTCGGCGTCCTTTGCTTCGCCGGATGTGCTTTTGCGGCATACTGTCCCAGCGCCTGTGATGGACACGACCCAAATCAGAGCGGCTGCATGAAGCCCTGGCTCGAATTCGCCGCGCTTTGGTCCGTACTGAAAGCTCTCGGCAACCTGCCGCGGCCGATCGCCAGGACTTTGGCCGTCTTCATCGCGAGATTGCTGTATCTTGGCTTGCCTAAGCTGCGCAAAACGGCCCGCGTCAATCTGCGCATTGCCTTTCCGGAAAAATCAGATTCGGAGCGCGCCAAAATCGAGCGCGGCATGGTTCGCAATCTGGCGTGGATGGCGGCCGAATTCGCCCGCATGCCAAAGTACACGCCCCGGAACATCGAAAACTACGTTGTCCTCGGCGGCCATGACCATTTCCTTGAAGCGCAGCGGCGCGGCAGGGGGGTTCTCTATCTCACCGGGCACATCGGAGCGTGGGAGCTTTCTTCTTACGCCCACGCCCTCTACGGCTTTCCGCTCCACTACATGGCTCGCCCCATCGACAATCCTCGGGTCGATGCGCTTGTGAACCGCTATCGTGGCGGCTCCGGCAACCGCCCCATCTTCAAGAACGAATCCGCCCGCGCGATGCTGAGAATCCTTAAGGAAGCCGGCACCATCGGCATTCTCGCCGACCAGAACACCATGCCCGGCGAGGGCGCTTTCGTGGATTTTTTTGGCAAGGCGGCGTGTACCACCACCGGTATCGCTCGCATTGCTCTGCACACGGACGCGGCCGTCGTCCCCGGCTACGCCGTTTGGGACGCCTCGCTCGGGAAATATCGTCTCCAGTTCGAGCCCGCCGTCGAGCTTATTCGCACCGGAAACGACGAGCAGGACATCCTGGCGAACACCCGGCGCTTTGCAAAAATCATCGAAGAGATAATCCGCCGCTACCCCGACCAATGGGTCTGGATCCACGCGCGCTGGAACACCCGCCCTCCAGGCTCCCCTGCGCTGTACGACTTCCGCTAGCCGCGCGAGTGGGCCCATTCGCGCTGACGGAAAAGGAAGGGGCGGACTATCCTCGCGCTAACCACCTCTTCCGGTATCCCCTCGAGCTTCCGAACGTGCCTTTCCCGTGGCTTCCCGCCGGGGGCACGCCTATGCATTCCCCTTGACGGTTGACAGGAACGCGGCATAGAGTCTTGTCAACGAATTAGGGGAACCTTCCACCGGGCACATGCGTACCAACGACAAGGAGGACGAGTGGGAAAGCCGACCGACCTGGTCCAGGGGACGCTGGACCTGCTGATTTTGAAGACCGTGGCGCTCGAGCCGGCCCACGGATGGGCCATCGCGCAGCGCATCCGTGCGATGTCCCGCGAAGTGCTTCAAGTAAAGCAGGGAGCGCTGTATCCGGCGCTGCACCGGCTCGAGCAGAACGGCTGGATTCGCGCGGAGTGGGCCGAATCGGAGAACCATCGCAAGGCGAAATACTATTCGCTGACGCGAGCGGGCCGCCGCTACATGGAGAAGGAAGAAGCGAACTGGGAGCGACTCTCGGCCGCCATAGGGCTGGTCATCAAGCGGGCCGGCGCGTAACAGGTCCGTGAGGGGGAGACCGATGCGTTGGAAAGACAAGGCAAGACACGCATTGCGGAATCTTTTCCAGCGCGGCAGCGTCGAGCGCGAGCTCGACGCCGAGCTGCGATTCCATCTCGAGCGCGAGATCGCGCGGAACATGGCAGCGGGAATGACGCCGGAGGAGGCGCGCCGGGCGGCGCTGGCCGAGTTTGGCGGAGTCGAGCAATGGAAGGAGGATTGCCGCGACATGCGCAAAGCACACTGGGTGGACGATTTCGTGCAGGACGTGCGGTACGCCATGCGGACGTTCCTGAAGAATCCGGGCTTCGCCGCCGTGGCGCTGCTCACTCTGGCGCTCGGAATCGGCGCGAACACCGCCATCTTTTCGGTGGTGGATGCGGTGCTGCTCAAGCCGCTGCCGTTTCGCCAGCCGGAGTCGGTCGTGGCGCTCTGGGAAACGGAAAGCGCTCCGGGTTCCTACCCGCTGACGGGAGCGGACTATCTCGAATGGCGCTCGGACAATACGGCCTTTGAGGATATGGCGCTCTATTCCTGGCCGACAAACGCGAATGTGAGCTCCTCCGGCGACAACGAAGGCGCAACCGCGGTGCGCACGCAGGCAAATTTCTTTTCCTTGCTCGGTGTGGACGCGCAGTTGGGGCGCACCTTCGCGGCGGGCGAGGACGCGAATGGCGGCAGCCACGTGGTTGTCCTGAGCGATGCGTTCTGGAAGACGCAGTTCGGCGCGGACCCGCAAGTTTTGGGGAAGTCGGTTCGTGTGGACAATGAGCCGTACACGGTAATTGGAGTGATGCCGGCGTGGTATCGCTTGCCGGGGACGGCGGACTTCTGGATTCCGCTGGACATGAGCAAGGACAAAATCAACCGGCGCGGCTCGCACCAGTGGCGCGCCATTGGACGTCTGAAAGCACAAGTTACGGCGCGGCAAGGGCAAGCCGATTTGCAAACGATCGCGGACCGCCTCGCCAAGCAATACCCAGACAACAACCGCGGTGTGAATCCCATCGTGACGCCGATGCACGAGGATTTAGTCGGCGATTTCCGGACGCAGCTCTTTGTGCTCTTTGGCGCCGTGGGTTTGGTGCTGCTGATTGCTTGCGCGAATGTGGCGAATCTCCTCTTGGCGCGCGCGACGAGCCGCCGCCGTGAAGTCGCGGTCCGCGCAGCGCTCGGCGCCGCGCGCGGACGGCTCGTGCGGCAGTTGCTGACGGAGAGCATTCTGCTCGGACTGGCCGGCGGCGTAATCGGCTTGGCTCTGGCGTATGCCGCGGTTGCCGCGCTCCGCGCCGCTTTGCCGCCGCAGTTGCCGCAACCCAATCCGGTCACCGTCGGGCTGACGCCGTTGCTGTTCACATTCGGTGTCAGCTTGCTGGTCGGTATTTTGTTCGGTTTGGTACCTGCCCTTCAATCCTCCTCCGTGGATTCGCGCGATGCGCTCAAGTCGAAGGGGACAGTGGCGGCGAACACCGGCCGGCGCGGCCAATGGCTTCGTGGTGCCTTCGTGGTCAGTGAAATCGCCCTTTCGCTCGCGCTGCTCATCGGCGCCGGACTCCTGCTGCGGACGTTTGCGAATCTGCGCGCAACGGACGTTGGCGTGCGCCCGGCGAAGGTGCTTACCGCGTCCGTGCTGCTGCCCCGCAATCGTTATCAGACGTTTGACGATGCGCGTTCTCTGTATCAGGAACTGCTCCAGAAGGTGCGCCGCTCGCCCGGCGTCACCGAAGCCGGGATCACCAATAAGTTGCCGCTGCGCGGAGGAGTCAATGGATACGTGATGATTCCGGGACAAACAACGCAGGCTCAGGATGGCCCCCTGGTCGAATTCAGCGCCATCGACGGCGACTACTTCCGCGTCATGGGGATTCCCCTGCTGGCGGGCCGCGAATTCAATCCACAGGACCACGAAGTCGCCTCGAACATGATGAGGCGAGTCGTGCAAATCAAATCGGAAGAGGAGACGCTTAAGGTCGCAAACACCTACACGCTCCCCGCGATCATCAACCAGACCATGGCCAGGACCTTCTGGCCGAAGGAGGACGCGCTCGGGAAAATTTTCAAAAACTTCGCTACGTATCAAATCATTGGAATTGTAGGAGACGTCCGGCAGCAGAGTTTGCGGTCGTCAGTCATGCCGGAGGCGTACTTCCCCATGGAATCCTCGTTGTATTCGCCAGCCGCACCCATGTACGTCGTGGCGCGGGGCGAGGGACAGCCGGAGAGTCTCACGAGCGGGCTGCGCGCCGCAGTTCAGTCGCTCGATTCAAGTCTGGCCCTGATGAAGGTGCGCAGTATGCCGCAAATCATTTCGGAATCGATGACCGACACTCGCTATCAGGCATGGCTGCTCGGAGCCATGGCTGCTCTGGCGCTCATTCTGGCGGCGGTCGGCACGTTTGGCGTCATGTCCTATGTGGTTGGCCAGCGAACCAACGAGATAGGCATACGCATGACGCTGGGAGCGCAGCGCGCCCAGATTGTATTCATGGTATTGCAGCAGGCCGGCGGCATTGTGATCATCGGCCTCACCCTCGGGCTGGCGGGCGCGGCCGCCGGCGCGCGCCTGATGGAGGCGCTTCTTGTGGGCGTGAAGCCGTTCGATCCTGCGACCTACGCCAGCGTGGCGTCCTTGCTCATCCTTGTGGCGCTTCTCGCCTGCTATTTGCCCGTGCGGCGCGCCATGGGCGTCGATCCCATGTCGGCACTGCGCGATGAGTAACTGCATTCGCGCAGACATCCGGGCCTGGGCTGCCCGATTTCGCTGGCGGCCTTGCGCGCATCGGAGGGCTCCACTAGTGATGCCCACGCGCCAACACCGCCCTTACTTCCACGCCGTCACATGCATGGCAACAGTCTCGCCGGAAAGATAGATGCGAACAGCGTGTTTGCCGCCCGGTTCCGTCGCTGACCAGAGTTTAACGGGTGCGCCGGTCACGTTGTCCGAGGTCGTTTCCTGATTCCGCGACCAATCCCCCGGCAGCAAACCCTGCACGCGGGAGATGATGTCGTGAAAACGGGCGCCTGCCGCGAATCCGGAATTTTCCGGCCAGCGGCACACGAAATCCACACCTGTCGAGCCGTCCGTCCGGCTTGCGTCTTGCACCACGCACTGCCGGGCTCCATCAAAGCGCAACGAGGGTTGCCTATCCTCGGCCTGGACACCCGCGGAGCGAAACGCGGCGAAGAAATCGTTGCGCGCCGCAAATACCTTCTGGAAGCTCTCGCAGAAGGCGTCGCATTGGGGCGCCCGCGCGGCCATGCCGGCGCGCGCCTGGGGATGGTACGCCGCGGGATGCGGAAAGAGATAAGGGGAAGAGAGCGAGTTCAGGATGAAGTAAAGCTTCGTCGATCCGTCAGCCTGCTTCGTCATCTGCATGTGCAGCGGGCATTGGTCCGAGTACGGACCTTGTGTTGGAGTCGGTTCGCAATTCACGGGTCCGGCATCCACCGACTGCTCGGCGCCGGTGGAGGCGACCTTAAATTGCCACGAGGGCTGAACGCGCTTCATGCCTTGGAGTGTCGAGCGGAACCAGGCATCCGCGCCGGCGAGCGGCGCTTGCGAAAAGCAAATGTACATGGGCACGTTGTTGGCCCAGAGATTCAGTTGGCAAGGCACGGTCAGGCCTCCGGCGGAGAGCCCCGGCGCGGGCGGCGCGTTCTTGCCGCGATAGTCGCGAAAGTCAATCTGAGCCGAGTTGTAGATGTTTTGCAGGGCTTGGCAGGAAGAATCGAAGCATTGCGAGCGCGCGGTTGCCGGAGAAATGCAGAGGCAGATGACCGCGGAAAGCAGGAGCGCATTTCTGTGCACGGTTTTCTCCACCCATGTTGAGTTGCATGATGCTGAGTCGGACCAGTTCCGAGGCTGGGGTAGAGGAAAGGTCTGGCGCGCAAAAGTGTGTCGCCGCGCGAAAGACATGTCAATTGGGATTCGACGGTAGAGCCGCCGACCGCGCCTGGCGGGCGCCGGCCAAGGCGGAAGCGCGCGCTTCCGGAGGAAGAGCGAAGGCGAAATCAAAGCTCGCGGCAGCGACTTGTGTAAGTTCAGGCTCCGAGAGGCCGATTTCATGGGCGACGCCGTATTCCTCTGCGAGCGTGGTGTGAAACATCGCCGGATCGTCCGTCGAGAGCACGACGGGGATGCCGTGGCGCAGGAGATTGGGCAGCGGATGGCGGCGAAGAATCGCCCGCGAATCTTGCTCTTCGGAGGGCTTGGCGGAAGGCGCGGAGCGCACCGGGCCGGGTTGCGGGAGCGGCATGGCTGCAAGAACGCGCCGCAACGCGCCGGTCCGAAGATTGCTGGTGGGGCAGACCTCGAGCGGAATGCGGCGATCAGCAAGAAAGTCCATCAGCGCAGGATCGAGAATGGCGGCAATGCCATGGCCTATGCGTTCCGCGCCGAGGAGTTCAATGGCTTCGCGAATTTTTTCCGGGCCGCCAACCTCTCCGGCGTGCATCAGGCGGCGCAAGCCGATGGAGGCAGCCCGTTCGTAGACAGCGCGAAACGCGGCGGTGGGCACGCTGAGCTCATCTCCGCCAATGCCGAACGCAACGATGTGCTTCGAACCGTGGCGTTCCGCCGCGTCAACCACAAGCATGGCTTCCTCCGGCCCGAACTGCCGGACGGCATCGAACACGAAGCGCAGATGCAGGCCGCGCGCGGCGAAAGGCTCGGCGGCGGCGAGAATGGCGTCGAAATTCGCTTCGGGCCTCTGCCCGCGCAAGAGCATGACGCCGATGGATAGAGTGATTTCCGCGTAAACAACATGCTGCGTGAGAAGATGCTCCGCGAGGTCATTGGTGATGAGTGCATAGTCTCGCGGCTCTTTCAGAAATGACGTGACCCACTTAAAGGCTTCGATAAATTGGGCAAAATTCTCGTAGCTGTAGCGCCGGCGGACTTCCTCCTCTGTGAGCGGAACGCGATGCCGCGCCGTGAGCGCGGCAACCGTGGCGGGCTGAATCGAGCCTTCGAGGTGGAGATGGAGTTCGGCCTTGGGCAGCGCAGCGATCTTAGGGGGCAGAGCCGCAGCCATTGGGATCAGTGAGGCACGGGCGGCTTGCCGGCATTCGTCCAGGCCGTGAGCCAATAGGAGCCGACGTCCGTTGCGGATTCCGAAATCTGGCGAAGCAGCACGGGAGCGACGAGGTTGTAGAAGCGGTCGTAATACTCGTCATTGTAGGAATTTTCGCCCTTGCGAGCGCGCAGGTCGGCAAGCAGGACGGATTCGAGCGAGCTGTGCGCGTCCAGGCAAATCTCGAAAGCGTAGTCGGTAGGATCGGCAATGTATCGCGCGTCGTTGGGGCGCATCGGCAGGAATGAAGCGTAGCGGTCAACGAGCGCGGCGCCGAAGCGTTCGTTGATGCCGGTCTGATTGCTCAGACGGCCGTCGAAATTTTCGGTGGTATTGAAAGGATCGTGAGCCTCCGTGACGTAGTAAGCGAGAAGCGTCGCGTTCTCGCGCACCTCTTCCCAGTGGCCGGAACGCATCGCTTCGGTGAGCTTCTGGCTATAGACACCGATTTCCCAGGGCAAGACGCCGTTGGAATCAAGCTTCGAGCGGCCGTACTTGTTGAGCGCCGCCTGGTAGTCGCGGGGAAGGGCGGCGAAGGGGAAGCGGCCATATTTGTCGAGATTGATGTAGTGGTTATGGCGCTCGGCGGGATTTTTGGCGATGGCGTCAAAGGGATCCGTGACGTGGCGCAGGAGGAAGGCGCGATTGACGTCAAAGAAACCGCGCAGTTCGGCGGGCAACGTCTCGACGGCCTTGTTGATGACGAACTTCTGTGTGCTATCGCCCCAGGCATGGAGCAACGACGGAAAGAATACGCAGGCGAAAAAGCCCAGGGCGGCGGCCCCGGCTGCCAACCGCGCAGGATCGCATGCGGAACCTGTCCGCTTGCAAAATGGGAGAGAAGGCATTTCAGGCCTTGACGCGAACCGCTTCGCGCAGAGCGCTGCGCTCGCGGCTATAGGCAAAGTAAATCACAAGTCCAATGATGAGCCAGACGAAAAAGCGAATCCAGTTTTCGAGCGTGAGGCTGGCCATGAGGATCACGCAAGTGACGATCGAAAGAGCCGGCAGGTACGGAGAAAAGGGAACGCGGAAACCGCGCGGGCGGTCCGGCTGGGTCCGCCGCAGCACAAGCACGGCGCCGGCGACGAGAACGAAAGCGAACAGTGTGCCGATGTTGGAAAGGTCAGCCAGCGTGCCGATATCGAAAATTCCCGCAGGAACGCCCACCACGATGCCGGCGATCCATGTCGCAACGTGCGGGGTGCGGAAGCGCGGATGCACTCGCGAGAAGGCCGCGGGCAGCAAGCCATCACGCGACATGGCGAACCAGACGCGCGCCTGGCCGTATTGATAGACGAGCAGCGAGGAAATCATTCCCATAAGCGCCCCGATCGTGACCCAGCGCTGGAGATTGTCGAGTCCGATGTTGTGAAGCGCGGTGGCGACGGGCGCGGCGTCGCCTTTAAAGATGTGGAACGGCTGAATCCCGGTGAGCACGATGGCCACGCCAACGTAGAGAGCGGCGCAGACGAAAAGGGAAGTCATGATGCCGAGCGGCAAATCGCGCTTGGGATTCTTGCATTCTTCCGCTGCCGTGGAGACGGAATCAAAACCGATATAGCTGAAGAACACGATAGCGCCGCCGGTGAGCACGCCTTGCCAGCCATTGGGCATGAAGGGGCTCCAATTCGCCGGATGAATGTACTTCGACGCGAAAACGATGAAAATGAAAATGGCGAGCAGCTTGATGCCGACCATGATGCTGTTGGCTTCCGCGGATTCGCGAATGCCGATGACGAGCAATACGGTGAGAAGCATGACGATGAGAAAGCCGAGAATATTGAAATGAAAGACCCACCCGCCGGACGGTGAATACGCGGGTGTACTCAGCCCCACGGGGAGATGGATGCCGAACGTTTGCAAAAGACTGTCAATGTAGGCGGAAAATCCAACCGCCACGGCCATGTTCGAGACCGCGTACTCAAGAATCAGATCCCATCCGATGATCCAGGCGACGATTTCACCCATGGTCGCGTAGGTGTACGTGTACGCGCTGCCCGCGATCGGAATCATTGAGGCGAGTTCGGCGTAGCAAAGTCCGGCGAAACCGCAAACGACTGCGACCAGGAAGAACGAGAGTGCGATGGCAGGGCCGGCGCCGGGACGCCCGCTGACGCCCATGGCGTGCGAGCCGTGGAAAAGAACTTCGAGTACGGGAGCCTTCAGGATCGAGGGGTACTGTACCTCTTCACCGGCAGCGGCCGTGCCGGTGAGGACGAAAATGCCGGTTCCGATGATAGCCCCAATTCCCAAAGCGGTTAGGCTTATCCAACCGAGCGTTTTTTTGAGTCGTTTTTCGGGGTGTTCGGATTCGGAGATCAGTTCGTCAATGTCTTTGCAACGAAAGAGTTGTGAGGCCACTCAGGTCTCCGATTTTGAGGGAATGGCTGCCGGGGCCAACTGTAACCTGAGACGAGGCGGGCGGCAAGGGTCGCCGCGCCGCGAGCACGGCGCGTGCCTCCGCCAATTCAGCGGCTTACCGGAGTGTTTCCGCGGGCCGCTGTGGGCTTTCGCTCGAAACCCCGCCAGGCCGCTCCTACCCATTGCGCCTCATGTTGACGGCTCTCAGCGCTTCGCGGCCGGCTGCTGGCTCTTGGGCGCCTCTGGCTTCGATGAACCCGGACCCGCCGTCGCCGCTGCGGCTGCCGAAGGTGTCGTCAGCGCTGTTCTGGCGGAACTGGGGAGCTGGTCGGCATTTTTGACCAGCATAGTCACTTGCCAGATCTGCGCATTTGAGAGCCGCCCGTGGAAGCCCGGCATGCCGGTCATGCGGATGCCGCCTTCCACTTTCCAGTAGGTCTCCCAGGCCTCATCGTCCGTAACGCCCACCCCTTGGAAGAGTTGCGGCGGCTTGGGCGCCATGCCCGCCGCGATGGCCGTGCGCTCGCCGCCCGGCAGGCCGTGGCATACAGCACAGTGCTCCTTGTAGATTTGGGCGCCTGCGAGATAAGTCTGTTCGTTGACGGGCACCTGCGGCTCAAGATGCGGCTTGCGGTCGAGATAGGCGTGGAGGCCGATGTGCGCCAGCTTGTGCTCGAAAGGAATAGCCGGGTCCGAGGTTGCCACGGGAGCTTTCCCGGTCGCGAAGTAAAAATAGACGCCAGCGGCGATGGCCGCTAGTCCGACAAAGAAACCCACGATGAAGCCTTTGATCATCGAGCCTTCCTTGCGCCCTGCCATAGCCTGCCTCGGGCCGAAGACAGCCGAAGTAGGCGCTGTTCCTTCCGAGGCAGTGCATTTGCGCGAATGGCCAAGTGTACCTTTGCCGGTCCGGATTGGCACGCGGAAGTTACGCAAGCGGTGGCCTGGAAAGTGCTTCCAAGGCGAACCTTAGAAAATTCAAGAAGATGGCGCGCGAGCTGAGATCAAAGCACGCGGGCCGCCGCAGTAACCAACCGCAGAGGCGCGCCGTCTTATAGGCGTAGACTACTGTCCGACATAGGCTACCGCGAGTCGAGCGGAGCGGGCCTCTTGGGCCAATTTCTCGCGCAAAAGCCAGGCGCAGTCAGGAATCAGGAGCGAACGGATGAGCGATGTGAAGACAATAGGGATCCCCGACTCCGGGGCCCAGGCGGGCGTGCAGTCGCGGCCCAAGCGCCACTGGTGGATTTGGGTTGTCATGCTGGCCTTGATTGGCGGAGGAGTCTGGTACTTCCGCGGGAGCCGCACGGAGGAAGCGCAGAGCTCGCAAGCTGGGCCGGGTGGTTCCGGCGGAGGACGCCGCGGCGGTGGCTTTAACATGGCCAACATGAGCGTGCCCGTCGTGGTGGCCACGGCGCAACGCGGCGATTTGCCGGTCTACTACAACGGACTGGGCACGGTCACCGCCTTCAATACCGTCACGGTGCGGAGCCGCGTGGACGGCCAGATCATGAAAATCAATTTCACCGAGGGGCAATTCGTGCACGCCGGCGATTCCCTTCTGGAGATTGACCCGCGTCCGTTCCAGGTGCAGCTCGAGCAGGCCGAGGGACAATTGGCAAAGGACCAGGCCCAACAGCGGGACGCGCAAGTGAACCTCGACCGCTATCAACTGCTCTACAAAGAGGGCGTCATCCCGAAACAGCAGCTCGATACGCAGAATGCGCAGGTAGGGCAGTTTGATGGAGCGATCAAGAGCGACCAGGCTGCGATTGACAACGCGAAACTCCAGATTACCTACTGCCACATCACTGCTCCCATCAGCGGCCGCGTCGGCCTCCGCCTGGTGGACATAGGGAACATTGTCCACGCCTCGGACTCGAACGGCTTGCTGGTGATAACGCAATTGCAGCCCATCTCCGTGATTTTCACGCTGCCGCAGGATCAACTGCCGGCCGTGGCCGCCAAGCTCCGCAGCGGCAGCCAACTGACAGTTCAGGCTTTTGACCGGGACGACACCGCGGAAATCGAAGCCGGCAAATTGTTGACCATCGACAACCAGATTGACACAACCACCGGAACCTTCAAGCTCAAAGCCATTTTCAACAATGAACGCAATCTGCTCTTTCCCAATCAATTCGTGAACGTACATCTGCTCGTGGATACAAAGAAGAACCTCACCATTGTGCCCGCCGCGGCCATACAGCGCGGACCCCAGGGCACCTATGTCTACGCCGTAAAGGACGGCGTGGCTAGGATTCAAGACGTCACAATCGCCCAGACCACAGGCGGCAACATCGGCTTGAGCGCTGGCCTTGTAAACGGCGATATGGTCGTCATCGACGGCGCCGACAAGCTCCAGGACGGCAGCAAGGTGACGCCTTCCCTCGCGGGCGCCGGCGCGCAAAACGCGGACGCGGATTCGGCCGACCCGAGTGCTCCGATGCAGCCTGCCACGCGGCAACCCGGTGCCGCCGGCGGCGGCAAATATGGGGGAGCGCAGAGCGCCCGGCGCGGAAAGGCTGCGGGACAAAAACCATGAGTCCCTCCCGGCCGTTCATTCTGCGGCCGATCGCAACGACGCTGTTGATGGTCGGCATCCTGCTGGTGGGCTACGTCGCCTACCGTCAGTTGCCGGTCTCCGCGTTGCCGCAGGTCGATTATCCGACTATTCAGGTACAAACGTTTTATCCCGGCGCGAGTCCGGAGGTGATGGCGTCGTCTGTGACGGCGCCACTGGAGCGCCAGTTCGGACAGGTGCCCGGACTGAATCAGATGACTTCCACGAGTTCCTATGGCAGCTCGATTATCACGCTTCAATTCGATCTGGACCTGAACATTGACGTAGCCGAGCAGGAAGTGCAGGCGGGAATCAATGGCGCCTCCAACCTCCTGCCCCAAGGCCTTCCCAATCCGCCAATCTACAGCAAAATCAATCCAGCCGACGCGCCCGTGCTGACCATTGCGGTGACTTCGGATTCGCTGCCGCTCTCGAAGGTGGAGGATCTGGCCGACACCAACTTGGCGCAAAAAATTTCGCAGCTTTCGGGCGTTGGTTTGGTCAGCATCAGCGGCGGCCAGCGGCCCGCCGTGCGGATCCAGGCGAATCCGACGGCGCTGGCATCGTACGGGCTGAGCCTCGAGGATTTGCGCACCGCGCTCACGCAGGCGAACGTAGACCAGGCCAAGGGCACCTTCGATGGCCCGCATCAGGCGTATACCATCGCCGCGAACGACCAGTTGATCTCCGCCGAGAGCTATGAACCGCTGATCATCGCTTACCGGAATGGCGGGCCGGTGCGTTTGAGTGATGTGGCCACGGTGATTCAGGGCGCCGAGAACGTTCAGCAAAAGGCCTGGGCCAACGAGAAGCCTGCGGTGATTTTGAATATTCAGAGGCAGCCGGGCGCGAACATTATTTCGGTCGTCGACCGCGTGAAAAAGCTCTTGCCGCAATTGGAAGCGGCCCTGCCGACGGCGATGAAGGTGCAGACTCTGACGGACCGCACCACGACGATTCGCGCGTCGGTGGATGACGTGCAGTTCGAGCTGATGCTGACCATCGCCCTCGTGGTCATGGTCATCTTCCTGTTCTTGCGGAGTCTTCGCGCGACGATCATCCCGAGCTTTGCGGTGCCGCTTTCCATCGTGGGCACCTTCGGGGTGATGTACCTGCTCGGGTACAGCCTGAACAACCTATCGCTGATGGCGCTGACGATTTCCACCGGCTTCGTGGTGGACGACGCGATCGTGATGATCGAGAACATCTCGCGATACATCGAAGACGGCGACTCGCCGCTGCGGGCCGCGCTCAAAGGCTCGGAGCAAATCGGGTTCACGATTTTGTCGCTGACGGTTTCGCTGATCGCCGTGCTGATTCCGCTGCTTTTCATGGGCGACATCGTCGGGCGGCTTTTCCGGGAGTTCGCGGTAACGCTGGCGGTGACGATCATCGTCTCGGCGTTCGTTTCGCTGACGCTCACGCCCATGATGTCCGCCAAGTTGCTGCGCCATCAGCGCGAAGAGGAACAGTCGTGGTTCTACCGGAAATCGGAGCACGCCTTCAATTCCATTATCGCGTTCTACGGGCGGACGCTGCAGGTCGTGCTGCGCTACCGGACGACCACGCTGCTGGTGACGGCGGCGACGCTCGCCGGCACAATCCTTCTTTACATTTACGTGCCCAAGGGCTTTTTCCCGGTGCAGGATACCGGAGTCATCTTGGGCGTTTCCGAAGGTCCGCAGGACGTTTCCTTCGCCGCTATGTCCGAGCGGCAACAGGCATTGGCGGCGGTCATCCTGAAGGATCCGGCGGTGGAGAGCCTTTCATCTTTCATCGGAATTGACGGAACGAACACCACGCTGAACGCCGGGCGCGTGCAAATCAATCTAAAGCCGCTGGCGCAGCGCAAAATTTCGGCTTCCGACGTCATCCGGCGGCTGCAGCCCGAAGTGGCCAAGGTGAGCGGAATTTCGCTTTTCATGCAGCCGGTGCAGGATTTGACCGTGGAAGACCGCGTGAGCCGCACGCAGTTTCAGTACAGCCTCGAGGATGTGGACGCGAAGGAACTCGCCTACTGGACGCCAAGGATGGTGGAGAAGCTGAAAACGCTGCCGCAACTGCGGGACGTGGCGACGGACCAGCAGAATCAAGGATTGCTGGCGGTGCTGACGATTGACCGCGACACGGCATCGCGGCTCGGCGTACTTCCGGCGGACATTGACAACACGCTCTACGACGCGTTCGGGCAGCGGCTCGTCTCGACGATTTTCACCCAACTCAACCAATACCACGTGGTTCTGGAAGTCGACCCGCAATTTCAGCAAAGTCCCGATTCGCTCAAGAACATCTATGTGCATTCCTCGTCGGGGCAAACTATCGCGCCGACTTCCGGCTCGACGCAGTCGATCAACGCGACCACCGTCGCTCCGGGCTCGGTCCCGGCGACGCAGGTCCCGCTGAGCGCCTTCACGCATTTTGAGCCGGAGAGCACGGCGCTGACCATCAACCACCAGGGGCAATTCCCGGTCGTGACGCTCTCCTTCAATCTCGCGCGCGGCGCTTCGCTGGGAGACGCGGTAAACGCGATTAACCGCGCGAAAGATGAAATCGGGTTGCCAGCCAGCATTCAGGCAACGTTCCAGGGGACGGCAGCGGCGTTCCTCAGGTCGCTGGCCAACGAGCCGCTGCTGATTTTGGCCGCGCTGGTGACGGTGTATATCGTGCTTGGCGTTTTGTACGAAAGCTACATTCACCCAATTACGATTCTTTCGACGCTGCCATCCGCGGGCGTGGGCGCGATTCTCGCGCTGCTTATTTGCCACGAGGAATTCAGCATCATCGCCTTGATCGGGATCATCCTTCTGATCGGCATCGTCAAAAAGAACGCCATCATGATGATTGACTTCGCGCTGGAAGCCGAGCGCAAGGAAGGCAAAACCCCGCTGGATGCCATCTACGAAGCGTGCCTGCTGAGATTCCGGCCCATCATGATGACGACCATGGCCGCGCTCCTCGGAGGCTTGCCGCTGGCACTGGGTACCGGCGTGGGCTCGGAGTTGCGCCGCCCGCTGGGCATTACCATCGTCGGTGGCTTGATCTTGAGTCAGTTGCTGACGCTGTATACGACTCCGGTTGTGTATCTGGCCTTTGACTGGCTAGCGCACCGGCTCTCCTTTGGGCTGACGAATCCCACGGAAGAGCCGGCTACGGGGGACTAGCGTGAATTTCTCCTCCAACTTCTCCGCCCCTTTCATCCGCCGGCCGGTGGCGACCTCGCTGATCACGCTCGCGATTCTGCTTTCAGGCATTGTGGCGTTCCGGTTCCTGCCGGTCGCGCCACTTCCGCAGGTGGACTTCCCGACCATTTCGGTGGGCGCTAGCTTGCCGGGAGCGAGCCCGGAGACGATGGCGTCGGCGGTTGCGACGCCCCTCGAGCGGCAGTTCGGGCGCATCGCGGGCGTTACGCAGATGACGTCGTCGAGCGGCCTGGGGCAGACCGGCATCACGCTGCAATTCGACTTGAACCGCGATATCAATGCCGCCGCGCGAGATGTGCAAGCCGCAATCAACGCGGCGCGAAGCCAGTTGCCTGCTGATTTGCCGGGACAGCCGAGCTATCGCAAATCCAATCCAGCCGATGCCCCCATCCTGCTCCTCTCGCTGACTTCAGACAATATTCCGCCAGCGCAGATATATGACGCGGCGGATTCCATTCTGGCGCAAAAAATCGCCCAGGTGGAAGGCGTTGGGCAGGTCTTCACCTGGGGCAGTTCGCGGCCGGCCGTTCGCGTGGAAGTAAACCCGGCGCAACTGAACAGCTACAACATCAGCCTGGAGACCGTCAGGCGCGCGCTGCAGGCCTCGAATGCGAATCTGGCTAAAGGAACCCTTTCTGATTCCACGAAGATGTGGAGCATCGCCGCCACGGATCAGTTGTTCAAGGCCTATGAGTATCAGCCGTTAGTGGTGGCGGGCCATGCTGGGGCGCCGGTACGGCTCGCCGATGTGGCGACCGTGGTGGATTCGGTCGAGGATACACGCAATCTAGGCCTGACGAACGGAAAACATTCGGTGATGCTCGCGGTTTTCCGGCAGCCGGGCGCGAACATGATTGACACGGTGGACCGCATCACGGCGCTCCTGCCCTGGCTTCGGGCTTCCATCTCGCCGTCGCTTCATCTGGACGTGGCGATTGACCGGACAACGACGATACGCGCCTCGGTCCGCGACGTGGAGATCACGCTGGCCATTTCCATCGTGCTGGTGATTTTCGTCGTGTTCGCCTTCCTGCGGAATTACTGGGCCACCATCATTCCCAGCGTCGCTATGCCGCTCTCGCTTATCGGAACGTTTGGCATAATGTATTTGTGGAATTACAGCATCGATAATCTGTCCCTGATGGCTCTTACGATCTGCACGGGATTCGTGGTGGACGATGCGATCGTGGTCATCGAGAACATCACGCGGCACATCGAATCGGGCATGCGGCCGTTTCAAGCCGCCATGAAGGGCGCCAGCGAAATTGGGTTCACAGTGCTCTCGATGAGCACTTCACTCATCGCGGTGTTTATCCCCATTTTGATGATGGGTGGAATCGTCGGAAGGCTGTTCCGGGAATTCGCGGTGGTGTTGAGCACGGCCATCGCGGTGTCGCTGTTCGTATCTCTGACAACGACGCCGATGATGTGCGCGAAATTCCTGAAGCACGATACGGGACGCCACGGCCGCGCGTACCGCCTCTCCGAAGGCGCGTTTAACAGGATGCTGCGAGCATATGACGTTGGGCTGCGATGGGTGTTGCGGCATCAATTCCTGATCTTGCTGGTGACGATTGGAACGGTTTGCCTGAACGTCTATCTCTTCGTCATTACGCCGAAGGGGTTTTTCCCGCAGCAGGACACCGGGCGAATCAGCGGGGACATCCGCGGCGACCAGGACCTTTCGTTCGCCGCGATGTCGCAAAAGATGCAGGAGTTCACCGACATCGTGCGGCAAGATCCGGCGGTGGATTCCGTGACGTCGTTCACCGGCGGCGGCAGCGGAGGCAGCACGGCGCGGCTCTTTGCCTCGCTGAAGCCGCTGAGCGAGCGGAAAATCAGCGCGGACCAGGTGATTGCGCGCATCCGGAGAAAGAGCGAGCACATTCCAGGCGCGGCGATGTTTCTGCAGGCAGTGCAGGACCTCAGCGTGGGCGGGCGGCATGGCGCGGCGCAATACCAGTACACGTTGCAAGCCGACAATTTGCAGGACCTCAATCACTGGGCGCCCATCATCATGGAGCGGATGCGCAAAATTCCTGAACTGCGCGACGTGAATTCCGACCAGCAAACGCGCGGGCTCGCCAGCAACCTGGTGGTGGACCGCGATACGGCGGGACGCCTCGGCGTCAGCATGCAGAATATTGACAATACACTCAGCGATGCGTTCGGGCAGCGGCAGGTCTCCAACATTTATAAAGGACTGAATCAGTATCACGTGGTGATGGAAGTGGCTCCGGAAATGCAAACCGGCCCCGAAGCGCTGAAGACGATTTACGTGCCGTCGAACTCGGGGAAGCTGGTGCCGCTAAGCGCGTTCGCGCACTACGAGCACTCGAACACGGCCCTTTCCGTGAACCACCAGGGCTTTTTCCCTGCGATCACGATTTCGTTCAACCTGGCGCCTGGAGCCTCCTTAGATCCGGCGGTGCAGCATATTGAGCAGGCCAAGCTGGAGTTGCACGTTCCGAACACCGTGCATGCAAGTTTTCAGGGAACCGCGCAGGCGTTTCAGGACGCCAAATCAAATCAGTTGATCCTGCTGATCACCGCTCTCGGCGCCGTATATATCGTATTGGGAATTCTCTATGAAAGTTTCATCCATCCGATCACGATTCTTTCAACCATTCCTTCGGCGGGCATCGGCGCGATTCTGGCGGTGCGCTTCGCGCATCTCGACCTGAGCCTGATTGCCATGATCGGCATGATTTTGCTGATCGGCATCGTGAAGAAAAACGCGATTCTAATGATCGATTTCGCTGTGCAGGCGGAGCGCGTGGAAGGGAAGTCAACCGTTGAGGCGATCTATCAGGCGGCGCTGCTGCGCTTCCGGCCAATCATGATGACGACGGCCGCGGCCTTGCTGGGCGCGCTGCCGCTTGCCGTGGGCACGGGCGTTGGCGGAGAGCTGCGGCGGCCTCTGGGTATCGCCATTGTGGGCGGCTTGATCTTGAGCCAGATGCTGACGCTCTTCACCACGCCGGTCGTGTATATCTACATGGACCGCATCCAAACCTGGCTGCAGGGCAGCCGCACGCGGCACGCTGTGGTTCCTGCGCCCGCGCATTCCGATTGATTACGAACTGCCAATCAGCCAGCCGGTTAAGAAAACCAAAATTCCGCCCACAACCACCTGAAACGAGGCCTGCAAGAAGGGCGTGTCCATATAGCGGTGACGGACCCAACTGATGGTGGCGAGCTCGATGGCTACGATGAAAATCGCGATGATCGTGGCGGCGTGAAAATTCGAAATGAGAAATGGCAGCGTGTGTCCGATGCCGCCCGCCGTGGTCATCAGGCCGGTGGCCGCGCCGCGAATCCAGGGTGATCCGCGACCCGTAAGCGAGCCGTCATCGGACAAGGCCTCCGCGAAACCCATCGAAATGCCCGCGCCTACCGAGGCCGCAAGACCGACGCGAAAGGCGTCCCAGCTATTATGCGTGGCGAAAGCGGCGGCAAAGAGCGGCGCGAGAGTCGAGACAGAGCCGTCCATCAAGCCGGCAAGGCCTGGCTGGACCACTTGCAACAAAAACAGCTTGCGGTGCGACTCATCTTCCTGCGCTCGCGCTTGCTGGGTGAGATGCTTTTCCTCGAGCTCCCCGGCGGTTGCGGTGTGCTTGCGCTCTTCATCGGCAAGCTTGTTGAGCAACTCGCGCGTGGGCGCGTCCGTCACGCGGTCCGCGGCCTTTTGATAGAAGCGCACGGCTTCCATTTCCATGATTCTGGCGTGTTTGCGCGCCGCGTTGACACGCAATGGCCGCACGAGCCAGAGCGGACGGCGTTTCAGAAACCCTTTCACGTTTTCACGGCGAATCGGTGGAATATGATCGCCAAAGCGCTCGCGAAAGGTCGCCAGGAGGCGGTCGCGATGATTCACCTCTTCCGAGCGCATTTCCTCGAACATTTGCGCGGTCGCCGGATAGCTCTCGCGCAATCCGTCGGCGAATTCGCCGTAAATGCGGCCGTCCTCTTCCTCCGCGGCGATGGCGATGGCCAGAATTTCCTTTTCGCTGAGGTCCTTGAAGTTCTTCAGCATCCCTCTCGCTTACCCTCCCATTCGCAAAGAATCGCACAAGTAGCCAGGGAAGCCAAATGGGAGGCTGGAGGGCGCGCGGCTAGCGCGAAGCGCGTCCATGGAGACACCAGCGTCTCGGTCAGAAGAATGTCGATTTGGAAGATGCGGGAACTGCCGGAATTACTCCGCGCGCAGAGCTTCGACAGGGTTGACGTGGGAGGCGCGGCGTTGATCTCCTTCAAGTTTATGTTCGCGGCACTGTGCCAGATGCCAGCGAGTTGCTCCGACTGTTCCACGCAGGCAGGAGAAAAAACTGCTTTTGCGGAAGCGCGAGCGCTGGCGCACCACCCGCTTAGCCAGTTCAGCGAATCCCGACTTGCCCGCGGACGGCATCAAGTAGCCTGGCGGAGTCGTAACCAACACCGGATTTGAAAACGGTTTCGACGTTTTCGATATCGGCGATGTCCTTCGATGGATCGCCTTTGATCAGCACGAGGTCCGCCTGCTTCCCGGCGGCGACGGTGCCGATCCGGTCGTCGCGGCCAAGATATTTCGCGCCGTTTTCCGTCGCTACCTGAATCGCCTCAGCCGGCGTCAGCCCTGCCTCGACAAGCAATTCCACTTCTCGTTGGTCCCCGAATCCCGGCAGCACGCCGCCATTGCCCGTAGGATCTGGTCCGGCGAGCAGCAGGCCCCCAGCCTTGAAGAAAGCAACCTCAAAGTCCATTTCCTTGCGCATCAAAGCCGGCATCGGCGAATTCATGGCCACATTGGCGCGCGCGGTCAAATAGCTCTGCGCCGACTCCGCGGACATTGCGTCCAGCACGCGACGTTGCAGCTTGGGCCGCCCGGGAACGCTCGCTTCAAACACCGGCAGTGTCGACGTGACCGCGACATGATGCGAAACGAGATTGCGGATGAGTTCCTGCACAGCGGCGCCATTCACGTCCTGCTTGGCCCAGGCCGCCTCTCCGCCGCCTCGGGGGCAGACGTCGGGCTTCTTATCGGCTACGAATTCGGTATCCGCGAAAACCGGTCCGTGCTCAAGGTCGTCGATGCCAAGCGCAATAGCTTCCGGCCACGTCACCGAGCAGAGATGCCCGGTAAGCTTTAGCTGGCGCGCATGCGCTGCTTGAATGGCTGCGCCCAACTCCTCCCGGGTGATGTTCATGTACGCTTTGTACGACGTCATCCCTTCGGCTGCCCAGTAGTCCACCAAACGCCTGGCATCATCCGGCCCGGTCAACTCGTGCATTTGCGCGAAAGGAGTCGGCGCGCCCTCCAGGTAAGGAGCGGTGGCGTCGATTGCCGGTCCCGGCATGATATTGGCGTTGATTCGCTGCTTCACCTTCAAATCGGTGTAAGGCTCAAGACTTCCCGTCGTCCGCAGGGTCGTGACGCCTGCTGCCAAGTACATGCGAGGCGCGGTATAGGGAACCTCGGCCACGAATAGGCCGGGTTGTTCAAGCCGGCCGGCGCGCCTTTGCACGGAAATGGAGTCCGTGTAGTAGAGATGATCGTGCATGCCGACGAGTCCGGGAATAACCGTGTAACCGGAGCGATCCAAGACTTGCGCCCCGGTTGGAACTGCGGTCGAGGCCGCTGGACCGACCGACACGATTTTCCCGTTCGCTACGACAACGGATTGGTCTTCCTTCACTGCGCCGCCCGTCCCGTCGATTACGCGCACGTGATTCAATACAAAAACGGGCGCGCTCAGGGAAACGAACGGCGCCACGTCCGGTGCAGTGGGTGCTTGCCCACGCAGTGTGCCGGCAGTTGGAAAAATCAGGAGGGAGATAAGCGCACTACAACGCACCAGTCGCATCGGTTCACCTCGCGTTTTGAACAAGCCCGTGACCTTGGAGCCGCGCTAGTCTAACGCAGCACCATGGATGAGTGCGAAGGTGTCTGTAGCCCGAACGGTATATAGAGGGGTCGCCCTGTGCTGTTCGCGACCCGCGCTACGCTCCACCGCGTCGCGCGATACCACGCCGCGGCGCGTCGAATACCATGCCTGGTCTCTGCTGATCCACTTTGGCGTATTGAGCATCGGCGCGCGCCACCAGGCCGGCGAAATTGACGCCATTAAAGCCCGGCTCGACCGCCGCTTGAGCGCGGCGCCTCGGCCGTGGCGTTCATTCGCGGAAAGGACAAACACCCTCGAGTTCTCTTCTCGCCTGCGAGCGCCACGCTAGAGCATGAACCCGTGACTGCGGCACATCTGCACGATGCCGAGCCGGTCTTCTGCGCCAACCTTGTGCTTCATCCGGTAGAGATGGTTTTTCACGGTCTGCTCGGAGAGGCAAAAGTGATTGGCGATCTCCTTGTTCGTTAGCCCTTGCGCGACAAACGGCACGATTTGCTGTTCACGCCGAGTCAGCCCGAGCCGCCGGTGCACCGTCGCCGAGGGAAACGTTGTGGCCTCGCGTTCAAAGTAGCGGAACAGAACCCCGCAAAGCGAGCCAGGACACACGGCCTCGCCGGCCTGCACCTTGCGAATCCCCTCGATCACCTCCTCCGCAACTGCATCTCGCAGCAGATAGCCGCGAATTCCCGCGCGCACATACTGCAGGAACTCTCTTTCCTCTCCCGCCCCTCCGATCATCACGATTTGCGTTTCTGGCGCGCTGAGCCGCACTTCGCGGACCAGCCGCAGGTCCTCCGGCAAGTTGCCGCGCGACGCCAGCAGCAGAATCTCCGCGGGATTCTCCGCCAGCATTGACGCCTGAAACGGTCCCTGCCCGCCCAGTCCCACGACTTCCATGTCTCCGCGTTTGCAAAGCAACCGCGAAAGCGCATCCCGCAGCAACCGGTTCTCCGCCGCCACAAACACCCGCAAGCGGCCGCTCCGTTCCTCCCCGGATTTCGGCCTCCCGCTGCGACCCCAATCCTCCGAGCCTCGCCGCTCGCCGCTCCATTTTCGATTCATGCTTGCTTCCAAACTCTGCCGTGCCGCCGTGCCCATTCGAGCCCCCTATCTGCTCACGGCCCGCACTCGCCGCGTGCCGCGTGCATTTTCTGCCGTGGCAGCGCTCAACTGCATTTGGTCCGCCGATTCTCCACTGCCTGAAAACGCACACGGATTCCCTATCTCTCCTGATTTTGCCGACTTACCGCGGCGCCCTCGTTACGCCCAAGCCCGGATAGTCCCAGATCGGTACCACACCCCTTCCGTCATTCATTTATGGAATCAACCTTTAGGACCCTTCACCACCTTAGCGGACTGGTTTTTCCGCCTTCTCGCGCTCCCGGCCGCTTTCCTTGCTGGTACTTCCGTACTACCATTCCTTGGGCAGGTCCCAATTTTCACACAGTACGTTTTCCCTATAGGTTTGCTTTCGGGCCTCCTTTACACTGCGTGCGTTACGCAGTTCGTGAAAGAGGCCCAGGGAAAATGTCGACCTTACAGGACGCACTGATGAAGCGAATCACACCGGGAAGCCCCGGCAGCCCGGCGAGGCAGAACGAACGTCGCGGTTCTCGCCGCTGCAAGATTACCCAGTTGATGCGCCTGCGTCCTTCGGACCCCGAACGCGAACACTTCGAGGACCTCCGCGGCACAGTCAGTGTTTCTCGCAGCGGGGTTTACTTCCACACCAGCGAACCCTCCTACGAGATCGGCATGCGGCTCTTCGTCACCATGCCCTACGCGCAGCACCTTTCCACCATGAGCCGCGAATACCTTGCGGAAGTCGTCCGCCGTGACGAACTGCCCACCGGCATGTACGGTATCGGTTTCAAAATCCTGATGGAAATGGGCATGCAGCACACCTATTCCTTCAGCGGACCCCCGCTCCCGCGCAAGTGATTTTCAGCAGTCCCGCGCTCCAGGCCGCTGGCCGCGGAAAAGGCCGGCAACCGCGGCACCGTTGACGCCTGCGACTCGGCCCGAGCCAATACTAGCAACGTGCTTCTCGCTGTCTGACACCCGCAAGATGGCCAGGAGCGTTGCCGAAGTCTCCCAAACGCACAAAGGGCGGATGGCCGAAGCCGTCCGCCCTGTCGTGCGTTTGGGGGGTGGAGAAAACTCTTAGCTCTGGAACATCTTCAGCGCGCGGTGTCGCAGCATCCCGAGTTGCCGGTTCAAGGGGTGCTTTCGCCCGAGGAAGGAAAGCACCGGCGGCCTCCGCTGCGTCAGCTTGTTCATGGCGATCGTCAGCCGCACGTCGCGACGCGCATACTTCAATCCTGCTTGCAACGCTTCCACCGCATCGTCGCGGCGGCCTGCTGTCGCGTACACCTCCGCCAAATTCAGGTAGAGCTGTGCCTGGTTCCGCTTCATGCGCACCGCGGAATCGCAGAGCCGCTCCGCCTCGCCCCATTTCTTTTCCGAGCGCGCCAGTACCACACCCAGATAGGACATGTAGTAGGGATTGTTCTTGTCCAGGTCCACGGCCTTGCGCATATGCGGCAGAGCGCGCGTCGCGTAGTTATCTCGCAGTAGTGTCAGTCCCGTCTTGAATTCGCGAAAGGCTTCCGTATCCATCATCGAGTCACCTCAGTTCCACCGTTGGCCCCGCGAACGCGGGGCGACCTGGCGGTTGGTTTAAGAGCGGACACCACGGGAAGCGGGAAATCTTCCAGGCGTCGGATTGGCAACGTACGCCAGGCCTACCCCGTGCGGTCGTCGGAAGGAGTTGCCCGGTCATCCGGCTGATGGCCGTCGCAGCGAGTGAAGCGGTGAGAAAGATTCCCATCCCAGTCCGCTTTTGAAGATAAAGAGAATCACTCCTGGAATCTACTGACCGCAGGGTCAGTCTTGGGACAGCGGGACGCGCGTAGTAAGCGAAAAATCAGGCCAGTGGCTCGCTTTACGAATTTGGCAGCGTCTTCCAGCCTTTGCGCCATTCCTTCCAATCCTCGAGCATTGCTTTGCCCATGGCCTTCGCGGCTTTGTGCAACCAGCGGCCTTTGCGCCCGGCCAGGTCGCGCTTCACCGGTGCAATTGCGCGTTCCGAGCCAAAATGCAGGTTCGCGATCTCCCATCCCATGTTGTAGAGCAGCCGCGCCTCGTCCCGGTCGCGCGGCAGTGAAGCGAGTTCAATCCTAGAGCAGTCCGGCGCCAGCCGTCGCACCAGCCACTTGTTCTGGAACCGCACAAAAGGGTCCGGCACTCGAAGGGAGCACTGCGCCATTTGCACGCCATAGAGCTCGCCCGACATGCGCCCTTCCGCCCATACCCACGCCGATGTCCGAATCCCTTTTGCCTCCCGCGCAATGTAGAACCCGCGCAGTGACGATAGCGCCAGGATCCGTGGATGCCCCAGACTGCCGAGACCGGCAGTCCGTCGTTTCAACTCGTACTTGCTTCCCGCCGGCAACGATGCCTCAAGCAGCTCGCGGGCATCCTTCGGAAGTTTCGCCGTGTACGGCGGCAGATTTTCCATCCTTTTCCAGAAGTGTACCGGGTCGCGCAACTTGCCTGTCGCCAATAGCCTCAGCCATCGGTGCTTCTCCGCCAGCACAAACGCCTCGCCCCCGGCCTCCAGCGCATCCCGATACCCCTCCTCAATTGCCTCCGCGGCATTTCGCCGCGACAGGCTCAGGTGGTCTTCCAGAATCGCCATGTGCGCGCTGGCTGCCAGCCGTACAAGGTCAATCGCGTACGACGCGGGAAATACTTCATCCAGGTCGTTGACTCCCCAGATCAGCCGGCCCTCGGCGTCGCGCCACGTCCCGAAGTTCTCAACGTGCAGGTCTCCCACCGCGAGCACCCGAGGCGCCTTTGCAAGCTCCTCGCATACCAGCGGCCACGCCTGCAGCCACCGGTAGAACGTTGCACGAAAAAAGGGGAACGCTCCCTCCGCCATGTGCCGGTGCTTCAGCGCGAGGTCCTCCCTGACGATCGGCAGTTGGGCGGCCAGCCATGTCTCAAAATCGGCTGTTGCTTCGAGGATAGGCGGCAAGCCGCGTTGTTTGGGCATGTCGGTCAAGACCGGGCAAACCGGCTCGCGGGCGCACGTGCAATGCGACGGTAACCAACCCAGGAAACGAGCGGCCCATGATAATCGAATTTCCTGATTGTGGGCAGCGTCTCGGGCCGAAGCAGCCGGCTATTCGAATCGCAGCGCCTTCAGCGGGCTTACCCGTGTGGCCCGCCATGCCGGCACCCAGCAGGCGAAGAGCGCCACTCCGAAAAGCAGAGTTGCCACGACGCCATAGGTCACCGGATCGTTCGCTTTCACACCATAGAACACGCCTGCCAACAGCCGTGTGCCGGCGAAGGCAACCGCCAGCCCTGTTGCCAGCCCGATTCCCACCGCGCCAAACCCTTGCCGCAGGACCATGCGCAGGATGTCCTTCGGCGTCGCTCCCACGGCCATTCGAATTCCAATTTCGTGCGTGCGCTGCGCAGCCGCATACGACGCCACGCTATACACCCCAACGACCGCCAGCACCAGTCCCAGCAGCCCCATCGTTGTCGTCAGTTGCGCCCCAAGCCGGAAAAACAAAAATCCATTCACGCCCTGAATCGCCTGGTTCATCGTTTGCAGTTCCGTCACCGACAGATTCGGCGCCATCTCCCTAACCACGGCCTGCACCTGCGTCGAAAGCGTTTGCGGCGGCACCGAGGTGCGCAGATGAATCGTCCGCATCGGCATATACTCCTGCAGCAGCGGCCGGTAAAAGAATGGCTGTGCCTCCTCCGTTACTCCGCGATATTTCCCATCCTGCACCACGCCGACTACCTGAACGAATGGTCCGGTCGCGTCCTTTGTGCTGAATCGTTTCCCCAGCGCTTCCTGGTTTGGCCAAAACTTCTTGGCCATCGCCTCCGAGATGATCGCTACCGCAGGCGTCTTATCGTTGTCGGCCTCGGTGAACGTCCTTCCCTGGCGGAGGGGAATCCGCAATGTCTCGAAGTATCCTGTGGACACCATGTTGTATTGAACGCTCGGCGGCTGTTCGCCCGGCGGTACCGCACGTCCTTCGACATACACGTTGTCGTACCCGCTTATGACCCCAAGCGGCACGGTAAACGCTTGCCCCACGGAAACCACTCCGGGCAGGCCCCTCAGCCGCGTCTCCAGTTCGCGATAAAAATCCCGCCCCCGCGTCTCGTCAAACCCCGCCTGTTGCACATCCACCGTAAAATCCAGCACGTTGTTTGGATCGAAACCCAGAGAAACCTTCTCCGCCTTCCCCAGGCTTCGCACAAACAAGCCCGCAACCACCAGCAGCACGAGCGACCCGGCCACCTGCGCCACCACCAGTGTCCCGCGCACCCATTGCCGCTTCCGCCCTGCCGACGACCCGCGTCCGCCTTCATGCAAGATCGTTCCCAGATCCCGCCGCGCCACCCGCATTGCCGGAAACACGCCCACAATCATGCCGGTCAGAATCACCGCGAGCAGCGCAAACAGGTACACGCGTCCATCCGGCTGCACATTCAATCGAACCGGCAAGTCCGTCCCCAGCGAAATGGACGCAACAAAATCCGTCGCCCAGTACGCCAGCAGCATTCCGCCCGCGCCTCCCAGTAGCGCCAGCAACAGGCTCTCCGTCAGATACTGCCGGATCAGTCGCGAGCGTCCCGCGCCGAGCGCCGCGCGAATGGCCATTTCCCGCTGCCGCACCGTCGCCCGGACCAGCAGCACATTGCTTACGTTGAAGCACGCCACCAGCAGCACCAGTCCCGCCAGCACCATGAACGCCGCTGCAATCGGCCGCAAGCTGTCTCCGTCTCCCGGGTCCGGCCGCGCGCTGTTCTCCGGCAGCACGCGCACACTGATGCCTTTATCCACATCTGCGTGGTCGTGTGCCAGCCTCTCGGCCTCCACATTGACCGCCGCTTCCGCCTGCTTCAGGCCCACTCCCGCCTTCAGCCGCCCGATCAAAGCAAGCGAGCGCTGGCCGCGCTTCGTCCAAAGGTCCGTGCTCTTGTCGTCGTCCTTTACTCCAATCTCCGCGCTTAGGGGCACATACAAGTCCGAATCCACGATCGAATAGGTTCCGTTAAATCCTTTCGGCGCCACTCCCACTATCGTCATCGGGTGCCCGTTCAATTCCACGTGCCGTCCCACTACGTTCGGGTCGCCGCCAAAGCGCTTGTGCCAATACGAATACCCAAGCACGACCACCGGGTCAGCGCCCGGCGTCTGACCCTCATTCGGCAGAATCAACCTTCCTGCCGCCGGCTGGATGCCCAGCATCGAAAAGTAATTCCCTGTCACCCGCGTGATAATGCTGTGATCGCCGCGGTTGTCCGTCATCAGGCTTCCGAGCGTCACCCGCCAGGCCGCCAGGCCGCTGAACACGTTCGTTTGGTCGCGCAGGTCCGCGTAGTCCGGATACGAGAACCTCTGCATGGTGCTGTCGCCCGCCTGCTGCAGCGCCAGGACGGTCAGTTGCTCCGGATGCTTTGCCGGCAGGGCCCGCAGGAGAAAGCCGTTGATTGCGCTAAAGATCGCGGCATTTACCGCAATCCCCAGCGCCAGCGTAATCACCGCCAGCACCGCAAACCACGGCGACTTCGAAAGCGCTCGCGCCGCGAATCTCAGATCCTGCAGAAGACTGCCCATCACCCACCTCGGACTATCCACTTCCAGGCCGTGACAGAACCCTGCAACCCTCTTCCCATTTCACCCCTCTGCGTATCCTGCTGAGCCGAGTCCGTTTGCTTGCGGCCTGCTCCTCCGGCTTCCATAGAATCGTCCGCTTCTGGGACGTCCGCGTCCACTCCCGCACATTCCCTTTGTCGTTTACTTGACGCTTCGACCCTCGCCGTTTACGCTTGCCTTGCACGCTTAAGGCGAATCTCACAATCGTGGCAGATACCCCTCTTCAGGTCACGGGTCGCGAGGAGTCCACCGAACCTCCGGTCTCTCCTGTCGGTATTCTGGTCGGCGTCTTCAAGGAATTCCTCTACGGCCTTCAGGACTACTCCATCATGGCGGGCCGTGCCCTTGCCAATCTCCTGACCGGTCCTCACTATGTGCAGGACCTCCTTCGCCAAATGGACGACATCGGCGTCGGCTCGCTTCCTATCGTTCTGCTCTCCGGCTTTTTCATCGGTGCGGTGATGGTCCTGCAAACCGGCTCGCAGTTCACTCGTTTCGGCCAGACCGCCCTCACCGGGGATGTCGTCGCGATTGCCCTTGTGCGCGAACTGGGTCCTGCTCTCACGGGCATTCTCGTCGCTGGCCGCAACTCTTCGGGAATCGCATCCGAGCTCGGTTCGATGGTGGTCACCGAGCAGGTCGACGCCATGCGCGCCATGGGCACGGACCCCAGCCGCAAGCTGGTTACCCCTCGAGTCCTCGCCGCCATCCTCATGCTGCCCTTGCTCACCGCCTTGATGGATTTCCTCGGCCTCATCGGCGGAGCCGTGGCTTCCGTTTTCTCCCTGCGCCTCAATGTCGTCCAGTTCTGGACTCGCGCCATCAATGCTCTGGACTTTGCCGACATCATGCAGGGCATGACCAAGCCCATTGTGTTCGGCTTCATTCTTTCCACGATTGGCTGTTATATGGGGCTGCGCGTTCGTGGCGGCACGCAGGGCGTCGGCCGCGCCACCACCCAGGCTGTCGTCGCTTCCTCCGTGCTCATCATCGTTGCGGATACCTTCCTGAGCAAACTCGCCCTTTATTTGGCCGACAAGGTCTTCTGATCTGCTCCGGTATCGCCTGCCTGCTCACCCCTCTTCCGCTATAATCATTCGAATCCGATCATGGCTTCTGCAATCCAATCTGGCGTCGCCGCTCCCGCGATACAGTTCGAGAACGTGCATCTTGGTTTTGGCGAAGGCGAAATCCTGCGGGGCGTCTCATTTTGCCTGGAAAATCGCGAAACTCTCGTGTTGCTCGGCGAAACCGGCACCGGCAAAACGCTCACCCTCAAGCTCGCGGCCGGCCTCGTCCGCCCCTCTTCCGGGGATGTCCAGGTCCTCGGCCGGGATGTTTCCCGGATGCCGGAGCGCCAATTGCTCGCCTTTCGCCGTGAAATTGGATTCGTTTTTCAGGAGGGAGCCCTCTTCGATTCCATGACCGTGGGCGACAACGTGGCCTATCGCTTACACGAAGATGGCCTCCCGGCCCCCGAGATCGAGACGCGGGTCCGCGAAATCCTTCGCTTCGTCGAGCTTGAGCACACAACGGACTTGCTTCCCTCCGAGCTTTCGGGCGGCATGCGGCGGCGTGTTTCGATCGCGCGAGCCTTGGTCAATCGCCCGAATATTGTTCTCTATGATTCGCCCACGGCAGGTCTCGATCCCATCACCTGCCAAACCATCATCACTTTGATCTTGCGCTTGCGCGACGTCTACGGCGTCACTTCCTTGCTGGCGACCCACCGTTTGCAGGATGGCTTCGCCCTTGCCAATTTCCATTTTGATTCGGAATCCATGCGGGTGGTCCGCAATCCCGAAAACGGTCTCGCGCCCGGCGCTCCCCGCACGCGCTTTCTCGTGTACCGCGATGGACGAAAGTATTTTGAAGGTGATCCCGCCGAGCTTCTCGACGTTCGGGATCCCTATCTCAAGCGTTTTCTGGTGTGATTTTGCGGTAGGCTGGTCACCACAAATCGGAGGCGCCTCGCGATGGCTCAGCGAAAGCAACTCACTTGGACGGAACTGCGCGTCGGCTTGTTTGTCCTGGTGGCCCTGTTCATTCTCGCCGCCGGCATCTTTTATGTCACTGGCTCGCAATTCCTCGGGCCCAAGTACCGCTTGCGGACATTTCTGCCGGAGGCTTCCGGGCTGACCACCGGCGCGCCCGTGAGCGTAGATGGCGTGGATGTCGGAAATGTCGAATCCGTCCGCCTCGTCCCCCGCTCGGAGATGGCCAAGGCGGATCGCTCTCAGAACGTGGAAGTCGTGATGCGGATCGACCGGAATTTTCAGCAGTACATTCAGACCGGCTCGACCGCGCCCGGCGGCAACTCCACCGCCAGCCTTGTCACCCAAGGCTTGCTCGGCAACCGCTATGTCAACATCACCCGCGGCTTTAACGGAACTCCTATTCAGCCGGAGGGCGTTGTTCCCGGCGTCGAGGAAAAAGCCATCGCGCAAGTTGTCGAGCGCAGCGCTGACGTGCTTGCGAATCTCCAGGCGCTTTCTTCCAACGTCCAAGATCTGATTGCAGGGGTGCGGCATGGTGAAGGCACGCTCGGCAAATTCCTCACCGACGACAGCGCCTACAACCATCTGAACAGCATTTTGGCCAAAGCCGATACCATGGTCGCCGGAATTCAGCAGGGCCAGGGAACGCTCGGGAAAATCGTCGCCACCGACGAGCTCTATAACAAGGTCAACACCGGCGTGGACAACGTGAATTTGATGCTCGCCGATATTCGCGCGCAGAAAGGCACCATTGGCAAGCTGATTTACGATCCCACCATCTACGATCAGGCAAAGCAGGCCATTACCGGCGGAAACGCCCTGGTTACGGATATTCGCGCCGGCAAGGGCACGCTCGGCAAGCTCGCGACGGACGACGTGCTCTACACCAAGCTGCGCGACACCAGCTCCAACTTGGCCTCCGCCTCCGCCAAACTCAACGAGAACACCACCACCGTCGGCAAGCTCTTCACCGACCCGCGCCTCTACGACAACCTCGCTGGACTTACGGGCGACATGCGCCTGCTCATCGGCGATTTCCGGCAAAATCCGAAGAAATATCTGCACATCAAGCTTTCCATCTTTTGAGCCCTGGGCTTGTGCCGCCGCATCTCCAGCGCAGCGCCGCGGCCATGCAGCCGCAAACTTTGCTGCTCGCGCCGGATGTGCTGTAATGCATTTGTAACCTTTTGCTGATACGCTCCCGCCATCGGAGCCATCCTCAAGAGCCAATGGAAACGCCAGACAAACCAGCGCGCGCCGAGCCTGCAAAGTCTACCCTGCCGCAGCCGGGCCGCCCGGTGCCGAGCCGCGCCTATCCCGGCGCCCTGATCGTCGTGGAGGGCACCGACGGTTCCGGAAAGAGCACGCAACTCTATCTCCTGAAGCGCTGGCTGGAAATCGGCGGCTATCGCCTGCATTTCACCGAATGGAACTCCTCGCCGCTCGTGAAATCCGCCACTCGGCGCGGCAAGCAGCGCCGCCTGCTTACCCCAACAACCTTCTCCCTCTTGCACGCCGCCGATTTCGCCGACCGCTGCGAGCGCCAGATCATGCCGCTGCTGCAAGGCGACTATCTGGTGCTGGCCGACCGCTACATCTACACGGCTTTCGCGCGCGATGCGGCCCGCGGCTGCTCGCCGCGCTGGCTGCGCAATCTCTACCGCTTCGCCCCGATTCCGGACATCACGTTCTACTTTCGCGCTCCTCTCGACGTCGCCGTGCATCGAATCCTCAGCGGGCGCCCCAAGCTGAAATTCTACGAAGCCGGCATGGATCTCGGTCTCTCCTTCGACCGCGCCGAAAGCTTCCGCCTCTTTCAGGCACGCATCCTTGAGGAATACGACAAAATGGTCGAGACCGACAATTTCGTCGTACTCGACGGGACGCTGCCCGTCAACAAGCTGCAAAAGCAGATGCGCGATATTGTCGCCTCGAAAATTGACTTGAAGCGCTTTGCCCCCGGCGCGCAGGAGTCCGAGTAGGTCATGCCGGAACGCGAAAAGGAAAAATCCGGACCTCTCGCGGCGGCCGAAGGCGCTCCTCTTCAGGCTCCCATTCCCGCGGCAAAACCGGCCGCGCCTGCCGAGGATGGCGCCGCGCAGCAGAGCTTCTTTGGCGAACCGCTCGTCGGCTTTGATCCCGCCGAGGTTACGGGCCAGCTCATTGTCATCGAGGGAATGGACGGCTCCGGCCGCTCGACGCAAATCGCGCTTCTGCAGGAATGGCTTGAATCCGAAGGTTTCGCCGTGCAAACGAGCGGATTGCGCCGCTCGAATCTTGTCGGCCGCGATATTGACGAACTCCTCGCGAAGAACGCGGTGACGCGGCTCACACTCGCGCTGATGTACGCCACTGATTTTTTCGACCAGATCGAGCATCGCATCTTGCCCGCGCTGCGCTCCGGCACCGTGGTCCTGGCCGACCGCTACATCTTCACTCTCATCGCGCGCGGCGTGGTTCGCGGCATCAACCGCGATTACCTCACGGGGCTCTACGCCATGGCGCTGCGTCCGCATCTCACCTTCTGGCTCAACGTGCGCCCGGAAACCGCTTTCGCGCGCGAATTCAAGAAAGCCCAGGCCATCAGCTATTGGGAAGCCGGGCGCGACATGTCGCTTTCTCACGATCTCTACTGGTCCTTCATCCGCTACCAGACAATGATCAAGCGCGAATTCGAACTCATGGCCAAGCGCCATAACTTCATCGAGCTTGACGGCGAATCCAGCGTTCCTGCCGTGAACAAGCTCTTGCGGCAGCGCATCGCCGAGCAGCTCGGTATTCGCTCGACCAAATACACGCCTTCAGCGGCGCTTGCCCACCTTTGGCGCTAGAATACGAGTCCCGCGACAAAATGTCCGAGCCAGTTCACATCGCGGCCATTGACGCCGGGTCGAACGCCGTGCGCTTGAGCGTCGCGCGCGCATATTCCGCGCTGGATATCGAGCCGGTGCAAACGGAACGCTATTCGCTGCGGCTCGGCGAAAGCGTTTTTTTAAGCGGGCGCTTTAGCGAAGAGCTCTTGCAGCGCGGGGTCAAAGCCTTCCGCCACATCCGCGAAGTGATGGACGACTATGGCGTGACGCGTTATCGCGCGGTGGCGACCAGCGCATCGCGCGAAGCGAAGAACCGCAACGCCTTCGTCCGCCGTATCAGGCAAAAAACGGGAGTCCGCCTCGAAGTCATCGGCGCCGCCGAAGAATCGCGCCTCGGCCGGGAAGCCGTGCTCGCCGCGCTTGGTCCGGAATCCTCGCCGCGCTGCGTCGCCGACTTGGGCGGCGGCAGCCTGGAACTCAGTTTTCTGCGCGACCACACGCTGGAACGCACCGCGCAACTCGGACTTGGCGCCGTCCGGCTGATGACCACCCTCAATCTTCCCGGCGCCATTCGTCCCGCGCAGGCCGAGCAAGTTCGCCGTTACGTGCGCGCGTTGCTCGAGTCGCGGCTGCCAGACCGGCCGAATCTTGGGGACGAACTCGCAGTGGCGCTTGGCGGCAACGCCGAATCGCTCGCGGAAGTCGCTCCGGGTCCGCGGCTGCACGGGCTGCCCACTCTGGACCTTTCGCTCTTGCGCGACCGCTTGCCAGACCTGCTGAAGCGCGATGTGCGCGAACGTATGCGCGTGTACGCCGTGCGCCGCGACCGCGCCGACGTGATGGCCGTGGCCGCCATTGTCTTGATTGCGCTGGGACGCTACCTCAATGTCCGCGACTTCGTGATCCCAGGCGTAGGAATTCGCGAAGGTTTGCTCCAAGAGATCGCGCGCGACGCCTTCTCGCGCAAAGAGCCGCACCGGTACAACGCCGCCGCTCGCCAACTGCTGGCTGGAGCGAGAAGCTTCGCTCGCCGGCTGGACTATGATCCCACGCACGCCGAGCACGTCCGCGAACTGAGCGTGATGCTCTTTGACCAGCTTCAGCCGCTGCATCATCTTTCCTCGCAGGCCCGGGTGCTGCTCGAGGCGGGAGCGCTGCTGCACGACATCGGGCACCGCGTGAGCCATCGCGGGCATCACAAGCATGGCGAATACCTTGTCTTGAACGGCGATATTCCAGGCCTGGCCGGACGGGACCGCGGCATGGTCGCCGCCCTGGTGAGGTATCACAACCGCAAAGGCGAGCCTTCCGAGAATCACCGGGCGTACTCGGAACTGAGCAATGCGGATAAGCGCACCGCACGGCGGCTCGCGGGAATTTTGCGCGTCGCGGAAGCGCTGGATCATTCCCATCGGCAGCACGCAAGAGAAATTCAAGCCTCATTTCAGCGTGGCACCGTTGGCTTGCAGGTGAGCGCGCGCGGCGAGGCAGCCGGGGATTTGCGCAGTGCGGCGAAGAGTGCCGAACTGTTCGAGAGGGAATTCCACGTGCGGCTGCATCTGCGGCAGGCCGCAGCGAAGTGAAACTTTCGGAGGCAATATGCGGCTCTATATTGTGCGGCACGGCATTGCGATTGATCGCGACGATCCGAAGTGTCCCGCGGACCCCGAGCGCTACTTGACCGACGAAGGCGTCGAGAAGACCAGGAGGGTCGCGGAGGGACTTGCGTCGCTCGGCGCGGACCCGGACCTGCTGCTTTCGAGTCCTTACGTGCGAGCGTGGCAGACAGCGGAGATTTTCGCGGCGGCGCTCGATTATTCGAACGGGAAAATTCGCAAGACGGATCATCTGCTGCCGGGCGCGCAGCCGGCGGCGCTGTTTCGCGAATTGGCAAAGGAGAGAAATGCGCGGTGTGTCTTCCTGTTCGGGCACGCGCCCAATGTGGACGAGGTGCTCGCCGCGGCGCTGGGAGTGAACCATCACGTTACTTCCCTGAAGAAGGCCGGAGTAGCGCTCCTGGAGTTGAAGCAAGTGTCGCCGGCTGCTGGCGAGCTGCTCTGGCTCGCTACGCCAAAGCTGCTGAAGAGAGCCGCAAGGTAGACGAAACCGTTGTTGTCGCATCCTGCTTGCAAATTTCCGCGTTTTCCAGCTAACTCCGCCTTGTCCGCCGACCACCAATGGCGGAGCGAAAGCTGCGGCCTCATGAACTGGAGGGCAGGTACGCGACGGCTGATCGAAAGATCGGCGAATCCAGCGAACCGGAGGCGCCGCAGGTGTCTTGACCGGTCGCGGCGAGTGGTATACGGTCAAAAATTAGCTTCCTTGCAGATATCGTCCCGGCCCAGGGCGAGTTTTTAATGGATCGAAGGAAAGCCGCGAGTAAGGGTTCATCCCGCAAGCAGAAGCTCGCTCACCCGGAATCTGCGCGCAAGCCATCGGAAAAAGCTACCGGCGAGCCATGGTCGGACTTTTTCCGGCGGTTTATGAACACGCTGGAAGTGGGCGTGGCCGGCGTCACGCCCACCGGAAAGATTCACTATGCCAACCGGCGGTTTGCCGAAGTGCTAGGCGTCGGCCCGGTGCCGCCCGAAGGGGCGTCCCTGCAAAGCATCGTGACGGCCGGGAGCCGTCAGGCACTGGACACCGCGCTCCGCGAAGCCGCCGAGAAACACGTGGAAGCCGAGGTCCAAGTCGAGTCGGAGGCCGGAAAGCCGCGGGTCATTCAGCTTACGATGAGCCCCGTGCTCAGCCACAGCCGCGCGATCAGCGTCATGGCCACGGAAGCGACCGACCTCCGCGACAGCGCAAATGCGCTGAAGCAAAAAGAGGCCTCTCTCCAAACGCTGTCAGCGCGCATTCTGCAGCTCCAGGATGAGGAGCGGCGGCGAATCGCACGCGATTTGCACGACATTACCGGACAGGAACTGGCGGCGATTGCGCTCTCGCTTGGGCAGTTGGCGCGCATGCAGGACAAGGACCATCCCGAGCGGAAGCAGTTGGTCGCGGATGCCGTGGGAATGGTGAAGAAAGTCGAGGAGGAGATCCGGACGCTCTCCTATGTGCTGCATCCGCCATTGCTGGACGAACTGGGCCTGGGATCCGCTCTGAGCTGGTACACCGAAGGTTTCGAGAGGCGCACCGGGATCCGAGTGCAATTGAAGATCCCGCAGAACGTCCGCCGTTTGCCACCCGACGAGGAGACGGCGCTCTTTCGCGTCGTCCAAGAAGCCCTGACCAATGTGATGCGGCACTCCGGAGCGAAGAAGGTCTGGATTGAGGTGGCCGAGCGAGCCTCGGCGCTATCGATCACAGTGCGGGATGCAGGGAAGGGGATGCCACTGCCGAAGCCCGGCTCGCCACAGCGCAAAGCGAGACTCGGCGTAGGCATTCTCGGCATGCGCGAACGGCTGAGGCAATTGGGCGGAGGACTGGAGATCCAGTCCGGGCCTTGGGGAACCAAGGTGCTGGCTTATGCGCCGATCGTGCGCGGCGAGCGCGCAGAACCCCAGGCCTTGCTGGGCGCGAAAACCGCCGCTCCGCCCGCGGAGCACGCCGCAGGGGAAACCTCGGCAAGACACTGCATCCTGATTGCCGATGATCACGAAGTGACGCGGCAAGGCATCAAGACTCTGCTGTCAGAGCAGCCGGACCTGGAAGTTTGCGGAGAAGCCGCGGACGGACTCGAAGCCATTGATAAAACGCGTGACCTGAATCCCGATTTGTTGATTCTGGATTTGAGCATGCCGGGCGCAGGGGGGCTGACGGTGGCACGGAGAGTGCGGCAAATCGATCCAGATACTAAAATTCTGGTGTTCACGACGCATTCGTATCCCGGCTTGGAAAACATGGTCAAGGCGGCCGGGTGCCAGGGATACGTGCAAAAGGCCAATGCCAGCCAGGAGTTGGTGGCAGCGGCTCGCGCGATTCTGGCGGGACAGGAATTCTATTCGCCGGTGAAGGAAGCCCAGTCGGCCGTGGGTTCGGTTTGAAGTTTTGCGAGCGGGTACTTCGAGTTGCGCGAGCTTGCCACGAAACCCGCGCGTGGACAATCAAAGAGCGGAAAACTCTTCCTTTGCCAGGAACCGCATGTCGGCGCCTTCCGGAGGAATCTTGGTGTATCTAAGGCGGGACAAGCGGATTCCCAATCTGCAAACGCGGCCTCGCCGACTGAAAAATCCAGGCGCTGGTCCAAGGATTTCTTGAGCGCGTGGCGCGGCGCATGGTAACTTGAGAACTTGCCCGGAGTGGCGGAACTGGCAGACGCGCTGGACTCAAAATCCAGTGGTACTTAGTACCGTGTGGGTTCGACCCCCTCCTCCGGGACCATGATTCTTCAGGCTTTAGCGGCAAACTTCCTGTTTTTCGACTTGCCCCGAGAAACCTCAGCGGCAGTTGGAGTGGCAGTTGGTTTGGCCAGTACCTCGATGGCACGCATCATGTGGGCGGGCGCAAGATGCGCATATCTCATGGTCGTCTGAATCGATTTGTGGCCCATGAGTTCCTTGACGGTCACGAGGTCAACTCCCGCCATTACGAGGCGCGAGGCGAACGTGTGGCGCAGGTCATGCCAGCGGAAATCCTCGATCCCAGCCTCCGCGACGCATTCCCCGAACCACGTGCGGCCGTCCCTGCCGCGATGGCACACGCGCTGCTCGCCGCGTGCCTTCAGCCGGAACAACGCGTTGGCGGCGACAGAGTTGATGGGAAGGTGCCGCTTCTCTCCATGCTTCGCTTTAGGAATCGTGATGATCTTGCGCTCGAAGTCCACATGTTGCCACGCAAGCCCATACTGCTCTCCTCGACGCATGCCCGTATGCAGTGCCAGGTCAAATTCCGGCTCGCGTGAGGGATGCAATTTCCGAATTGCCCTCCTTAGCCGGTCCTCCTCCGCGTTTTCGCTTCGCAAGAACCGGACGCGAGCGTTGTTCTCACTGCGCAGCTTCACTAGGCGCGCGGGATTTGATTCAGCCTTGCCGTTTCGCATCGCGACGGTGAAAGTCAGGCTGAGAAGGGCGCGTGTGCGGTTGAATGTTGCGGCCGAGGCAGGGCCGCCCCCTCTGCCTCTCAGCTCAGCAAGATGGCGTTCGATTACTTGCGGCGTGATCTCCTCCGGTCTCATGGAGCCGAACCACTTCCGCAGCTTGGCCATTTTCCATCCGTCGAATTTGGCCGTCTGCTTGTTTTGACGAGAGTATTCGAGGGCATCGTCCGCGAGCTCGCCGAAGAGTACGACATGCTTGCGTTGCGGCGGAAAAAACCGCCCCTCGCGGATTTCCGTCTTGCGCTTCTGGTAGGCGGCAATCGCGACGGACTTGGCGCCAACTTTTTCGCGGTGCCGGCGTCCGTTCTCGAAATACTGAATGCACCAGACGCCGGCCTCCGTGGGATGCTCATAGACGCCGCGCACTTTTTTCCTGCGGCTCATGGGGAATCAGTGTCGAAGACGACCATCTCTTTTTCGATGACCCACTTCGCGTCCAATGGCTTGAGCTTAGCGAGTTCGGCCTTGGCCTCGGCAGCGCCGTCGGGAATGAGGCGTCCGCCTCCCCTCCAGGTGCCCGCCAGTATGGCCATTTCGATATAGCTGACGTCCCCGTCCTTGACTTCGATTTCGAGGGGCGGTGTATGTTTCATGGAAGATTCGAGCTTGTGCTTGCCGGGCGCCGCCCGGACGGAAAAATAGCGTCCGTTGTCGAGGCGCGCCAGTTGGCGACCGTCAAGATAGATCGACGGCGTCAGACCCGAGCCGAAAAAGCGCTTCGGACGCAGAAACACGATCAGGGAACGGCTCGCCTGTGCGGGTTGCTGGAACGACGTGGCCGCCGCCACGGTCGTATGGCTAGGTGTCGCCGCGAACCAAGGGCACGCCGTGAAGAAAAGAGTGAACAGTATTTGCCAATAGAGCATATTCACCTCGTCACCAATTCCACGAACGCGATACGCTTTGGCAGAAGCCCGCGCAATGACATGCGATACCGCTTTGCGAGATAGGCGACGTGCGGCCCTTCCTCGACCTCGGCTCCGTGTTCCAGATCGCGCTTGATAGCTTCGCGCTTCTGTCTCAACTCTCGTTTCAGCAGAGCTACCCGCTCGCGCATCCTTCGGATTTCGGTTCCAATGGCGGCCTCGAGCAGCGCGACCTCCGCGGCTATCACCAACACCTCCGCAATCCTGAACTGCGTGACGATTGTTGCGAAACGCCTACCTCTCGTAATCGGCACCACCTGCCTGTTTGCGCTTGCGACTTCCACGGCGGAACTGCTGGACCTGTTTCCCAAGACGAAGTACCTCCTCCGTTTTCGCCGCCAAATCAGGAACGGCCGACGGCTGGGACGGCCGCGAACCTGTTCTCATGGATTGAGCGGAGTGCGGAGGTTCTACCACGCCGTTACGCTCAAGGCTAGTGCTTTTGCGATGAACGGAATCAAGGCTCGCAGCCTCAATTGGGGACGGAATAATATTCGACCGCCTCAGCACTCGCAGTGAACCGGCAATGTCGTACTGCGACAGGGACCAATCGATAAGCAAACGGACCAGTTCGGAGCGGTCGCGGTCCTCGACATCGGCGATTCGGTCCAGTTCCTGAGTCGAACCCTCCGTGAACCGGATATTTATCTGTTCTGTTTTCTTTCCTTTACGCATGTATATCCATAGTAGCGGAAATAATTTCAGATTTCCCTTGACATCATAAATATCATTGCTATACATATGGGGTGCCATGAGACGCAAAGAGATAACCAAAGGTCAGCTTTTCCAAATCGGCATTCGCTTGGAGCCTTCCTTGTTTGATGAGGTCGCGCGCCTCGCGAAGCAAGACGAGAGAACTCCCGCGCAACTCGCGCGTTTGGCCCTACGGGAATATTTGGACCGCCGCAGGGAAGAAGAGGCCGCGGGGAAGAAGAAGGCTGCGGCGTGACGCCCCGCGCCATCACCCGACTGCAACGCGAGGCGCTGAGCCGCGTGCGACAAAACCGCGAAACAGGTTTGGCGATGAGATTGGCGATCATGGGCGACGCGGCGCTGTGGGAAATCGCTCTGCAACTGGCAACTCTCAACGAGCGGCTGACTCGAAGGCAATCAGATGAATCACGGCGAAAGGGGCGAAAGCCATGACAGAGAAGCTCCTCTACTCCCGCAAGGAAGCAGCCGCGATGCTCTCTGTATCTCTCGACACGGTGCACAACATGATCCTTCGTCGCGAATTGAAGCCTTGCCGTGTTGGGCGGCGAGTGCTGATTCCACGCGCGGAACTGATTCGCTTCACGCAGCGCGACCACGTGGATGCGGGGACAAAGAGACTGAAGGAATCGGCGGCGTAAACCAAGGGAACCGACGACTTGACAGTTCTGTAACGAAAGGCAGGCGAACATGTGCAGTCATTGCGGGGACAGTGGACAGGCCGAAGAGATTGAGCACGGCGACGACGGCAAGCGCTGGCACGAATCGGCGAGCTACGAGGGCTACGTATACGCCTGCCTGTGCGGTGAGCGATTCATGGACACGAGCGAGTTGGGAGCGCACATTGCGGAATTTGCGCCCGCTCCGAAGTGCGAGCATCGGAGATTGCGTTGGGACGTGAGCCGCGGCGAGTTCTTCTGCGCTATATGCGGCGAAAGTCTTGGCGTCATAGCCGAGATCGAGGAAGCACTGCGCGACCCGCAGACCGTTCACGAGCTTGCCGGGGCGGCGGACACACCCCATACGCCAACTCCTGCCCACGCCGCCCCTTTCTCCTCAATCGGCAAGGCCCTTCTCGCGATTTTATTTCTCACATTTGCTTGTTGAGAACGGAGGCAGCAGATGAAGAAGTCGGCAGTGGCAGAACCCGAAACCCCCAACGAATCGGCAATCGAAATCTTGCAGTCCGGTCCTTTCAGCTTGCGCGAAGCAGTCGGCGTGCTCGGAAACGAGCTGCTCGATTCAATCATTGAGCAAAACGCCCTAAGCGCCGAGCAGCAGCTTTTTCTTGGCGACCTGATTCGCGAGTCCATCGAGAAGCGCGACCGCCTGGGGAAAGCTCTCGCGCGCATTGAAGTCGAGGAAGACGCCCTGCGGAAGGAAGAGAAGCGGCTTGCCGACCGGCGCCGTTCTTTCGAGCGCATCCGCGAAGCGGTTATCGGCACGCTCAAGATTCAACTGGAGAACTGGGGCGTGCTGAAAGTCGAAGGACGCGAGTTCACTTTCGCCATCAAGAAGAACCCCGCCGCCGTCGAGATCATCGACGAATCAAAGCTCCCTGCCGAGTGTTTCGACTACAAGCCCGTCGTGGTCAAGAACACCGTGATCGAACTCATCAACTCGGGCGTTGTAGGGCCGGACGCGGCGCGAATGGTGCAGCGCACGCGCCTCGAGATCAAGTAGGAGGCGCATATGGCAAATGGAAACGGCAACACAGAACAACTAGCGACGCGGCAAAAACCCGCGGTGCTGCAAGCGATCGAGCAGGCGAAGCCGCAGTTTGAAGGACGCCTGCCGGCGAACATCACCGCCGAGAAGTTCATGTTTGGTGTAGCCACAGCGGTGCAGAAGAATCCCGCACTGCTCAACTGCGACACGAAGTCGGTGCTGCTCGCAGCGTACGAAGCGGCCGAACTCGGCGTTAGCTTGAGTCCGACGCTGCAACTTGGCTACCTCATTCCCTACGGCAACCAGGCGCAGTTCCAAATTTCCTACCGCGGCATGGTGCAGAAGGCGTACGAGACGGGTGCAGTCGCGTCGTTCTTCGCCGAAGTCGTGTACGAAAATGACAGGTTCGAGCGACAACTTGCCCCGAAGCGCAACATTTTCCACGCGCCGGCGGATGGCGAGCGCGGCGAACCGATTGGCGCATACGCCCTGGTCGAGTTCAAGGACGGCCATCTCGAGTACGAATATCTGACCAGCGAGCAAATCGCGCGCCATCGCAAGCACTCGAAGCAGCCCGACAGCATGATGTGGAAAACGTTCTGGGAAGAGGGCTGGCGCAAGACGCCGATCCGCGTCCTGGCGAAGCGGCTGCCGCTGACGAATCCCGGCATGGAAAAGCTCGCGGAAGTGATCGAGCGCGATGCGGAGAAGGACGCCGAGGCCACGCCGGCTGGCGCGCTGGTGCTGGAAGAGCAATCGCCGCTGTTAGCGGAGCGTTCCGGCCGGCAAGCCGAGGAGCATCGCGGTAATGGCAATGGAAACGCCGCGAGTCCCGCCAAGAGGGAGATCTTCGTTCAAGTGGGCAAGCAACTGACAGTGGTTTCTGGAAACACTTTTCTGGTCAAAGACGAACTCCCGAAGGTTGGCGCGAAGTGGGAAAAGGAAGCGCGTGTCTGGTCGATGCCGTCGGCAAGAACGCATGAACTCCTGGCTGTGTGCGAAAAGAAGAGCATCACGGTTACGGAATGCGACTCGAACGGGAAACCGATGAAGCGATCAGCGGACTCCGCGGCAGCGCCAGAGGAGCGCCAGCCTGGCGACGATTCTTTCAATCAGCAAGAGCAGGAGCAGGAGACGTTGCCGTATTGAGTTTCCCCTTGATTGGGGAGATCGGCGCGGCCTGAGTCCGTAGCCTCTGGCCCCTGAACGAGTCGTGGGTTATCTCGGGCCGCGCTTGAAATTGGAGGGTAAGGATGGAAGCGAAAGCAGCCGCGTTCGAGGGCTGGGCCGTCGTCGAAATGTTCGGCCACGCGAAGGAGATCGGCTTCGTCACGACGGAAGCATACGGCTCGGCCGTGCTCTTCCGCGTGGATACTCCCGAACTGCCAGAGCGCGAGTTCATTCTCGAAAGTCCGGAATATGTACTGCTCGATATTCCCGCGAATGACAAGCAGCTTCCCGCGCCGCAAGAGCCTAACCCTTCCGCCTATATCAGCAATGAGTGCGACTTGGGCCAATGCGAAGACTGCCCCGCAGAAGATTGCGCCTGTTCCTGCCACGAAGGCGAGGAGGACGGCGAATGAGTTTCCATACACAAAAAACGGCTGGCGGCGGGGTCGACACTTCCGCCAGCCGTACGGATTCTATCATCCCGCTGCGCGACAGCTTCCTGTGCGTCGACTGCGAGAACGTAACCCACGCGAAGCACGGCCGCTGCCTGAAGTGCGACTCGACGGCCGTCGTCAGCGTCTCCGTGATCGTCGGCGGCCCGCTCCAGCAGACACGGCTGCCATTCATTCGGAGTTGGTCGTTCGGCCCAGCGTCGAAATGCCGTTCGTTCGGGCCGAAAGGGGCCGTGTGAGCGACAGGGCAATGGCTGAGCAGGGCAGGGTAATAGTCGAACGGTGCCCACGCTGCGGCCAGCGGCACGTTGCGCCGATGCTATTCGTTTCCCAGAACGTATGCCCGCACGGGGAAGGGACATTCAGTTTGGATGAACTCGAAGAGGTCCGCCCGGCGCAGTTAGCGGTCTACACGACAAGAAAGGCTCGGCCATGAGCGACGGCTACGAGGTCTGGGTTGGCCCAAGCTGCATAACGGAAATCGAGCGAGGCCGCAACGTCACCATCGCGCAGACGCATGGCGAGGACTGGAGCGCGCCGCCAGTCGTGCGGACGCACGCCGAAGCCATGAGCGCCTACGAGGTTCCAAGTCCAGAGCCTGCGCCGCAACACTTACGCGCCATTTCGACGCCCGCGCCGCGCTACAACGGCTTCTTCATTTTCATGGTGATTCTCACGGCAATTTGCGCAGCGGCATTGGTTCTTGCGCTGAGATAGGAGCAGGCATGGAAGGAGTCACGCCAAGAGAACTGCATCTTCAGATCGTGTCCGTCATTCAGGAAGAAACCGGCTGCTCCGCGACATGGGAGCAGCATCCGCATCCGCTCCGGTCGAGCCAGCTCCGTCAGATCGGCAGCCGGATATCCGACTTCATCGAATTTCACCTGAATCGCGCTATCGCGGAAGAAAACCGCGAAGAGCACGCGCGGGCAGGAAGGCGTGTGAGATGAGCGACGAAACTTTCCGCCTGTCCTGCGGCCATCGTTCGACGGACCTGCTCTTCGGATTCTGTCAGCAGTGCGCTATGCGCGGCGGGGAGCGGCGCCGGAGAAGCGACCGTGCGTTATCGGGCAACGTTGCCGATGAAGCGCGCCGCGCCGTTCCGACACGCGTGCCGATTACCGCTCGCGGCCCGTGGGGCTTTTGCGGCTATCCAAGTCAGGGCCGTCCCGACATCGTTCTCAATTTCCACGACCTTTTCGGCTTCACGTTCTACGAAGTCATCAGCAAAAACAGCGGGAAACGGTTGCTGTACTTTGTAATCGCGGCCGATGGGAGCAGGGGCGATGTCCCTCAGACAAACGCAGCGTGACCGCATTCTCGACTTGCTGCGCTCGCGCGAAGGTGAGTGGGTTGCGCTTCCGCAAATTCTCGATTTACACATCGGTCAATACAACGCGCGCATCTTGGAACTTCGTCGCGCCGGCATCGAGATCGAGAACAAGACCGAGCGCGACCAGGCGGGCGTCACGCATTCCTGGTATCGGATTCCGAAAAAGCATCAGCAGCTCGAGCTTCTGAAAACCGCGTAAGGGAGACACGGGTGCCGAAGCGCATTGTGGACGGCGAAGCATTGTGGCGTTCGGACAAGATCCGAGACCTGGACATCTCGGTCCGCGCCGAATACGCCAACCTCATCCCTCTGGCGATGAGCAACGGCGTGTTCGAGTGCAGCCCGGAGCGCGTTTGGTCGCTCGTCTACAGCTACAACCGTCCCGAGTTCACCGTCGAGATGGTGCGCCTGCTTTTGAACGAGTTGTACAGTGGTGGGCTGCTCTACATTTGGAAACAGGACAAAAAACATTGGGGCTATTTCGTCGGCATCGACAAACCGGGACGCCTTCCAGGCGTGAGCAGGCGGGGCGCGCATGAGGCCGTCGGCCCCTCGCCGCCAGTAGGGGCAATTGTCCGATACGCCGAAGAGACGAGGCTGAGGAATGGCTACGTTTATTTCCTGCAGGGCGCGAAAACCAAGCTCGTAAAGATCGGCTTCTCGCGATTTCCACAGCACCGAGCTCGCCTGCATCAGTGCGGGAGTCCAGACCTTCTTAAGCTGGTCGGCCTAATGGTCGCTGATCGCCTCGCAGAGGGTCAAATACACCGGATTTTCGCAAAGGACCGGCTCCACGGGGAGTGGTTCAAGCCATCTCCCGAACTCCTGTCCTTCGTAAAAGAGAAATGTTCTTTGGAATCAATGGATTCCATAGAGGTAGATGCACGGAATCCAGACGTGTTTGCCGAGCCGGAGCCGTGGATTCCTGGTTTTGGTTTTGGTTTTGGTTTTGGTTTAGGTTTTGGTTCTGGCTTTGGTTCTGGTTTAGGAGAAAACCCTTCTGCTACTGCTCAGCAGCAGAAGAAGCAGGAGGCCGAAGCCGAAATTCCTGCTGCCGCAATCACTGCTGCCTTCGAGGCTTTCCAGCATATAGGCACCAAAGACCCGTTCGGGCCGACGGAGTTCCAGAAAATCTGGGCGGATGAATATTCCCGCATCGGCAGCGGCACGTTCACGGACGCGATGGAGCGCGCGGCTGTTCGCTGCAAGCAAGCCGGCGTGAAAGTCCCGCCGTTATTTTTTTCAATGAAGCGCAAGGTCGAGCAGATCGAAATCGAAAACAAAACGCACAGGACGCCGCTGTAGGCAAATTCAGCAAATCGAAGGAGACGCAAATGAAGGGCAAGGGACACCGGCATCTGCCGCCAGAAAAAAAATCCAGCAAGGAAACCAAAGCGAAGCCGCGCGAATTTAGCGGCTCGCTCGCGGAGCAAGACGCACAGCGGTCAGCGAAGGAGCTGAAGCAGCAGTCGTTGCCCGGCGCCAGTGCGACGCCGCACAACGCGTTCGTCCGCAACCGCTACATCATCGCCGATTTCGTGAAAGCACATCTCGAACGCGACAAGAGCGACAAGCCGTTTATCTCTTTCGAGTTTTCGTTTCCGCTGCATGAAGAGCACGAGGCTCCGAAGATTTTGCCGAAGCGAATCCTTGAGGCGTGGAAAGTGCTCGTGGATGCGCATCTGGACAAACTCGCATTTCGCGGCGTGCCCCCGCAGGTTATCGAACTGGCGCTCGCGCCGGATATGCAAAGCCGAGAAGGCGCGCTCGAATTGCCCTTCACTGAAATCACGCACGCGCATATCGACGCCATCGAGGAGAGGGGCAGCGGCAAGTCGAAGGAAGTTATCCGGCTAACTTTCCGTGCAAAGTGCGAACTCGATAACGAGAACATGCGCTTCGCGCGCCAGCATTTCGGCCACACGCTCTGGGTGAAGTTCGTCGATGAAGTGCAAGGCAGCTTGCTCGACCAGCACGATGACGAGGAGGCGGCATGACGATTCTTGCTGAGGCGCTGAAGAAGCTGCGAGAAGCGCTAGCGGAGATGGGCATTCACGGTGTAGCGGATGCGGTAAATGCCGCGAGAAAGGTGTAAGCGATGAATACAGATGCTAAGACGGTAATCACCCTAGAGATGCTATGCGCGAAGGGCGCGTGCTCGGAGGGTATGGCGTGGGTCAAGGCGAATCTGCCGGACGGCGCTGAATACGGGGCTTTCGTTAAAGCCCTTGAGGCCGCTGGGCATAACGATTGGGCGGACTGGCTTATCAGTCAGTTTGGCGCACAAGTGCTGGCGGCACGATGGCGCATTCAAGAGATTCTGGACGCGACGGACCCGAAGAACGTCAAGGCCGGTGGAGATCTTTTATCCAGCGGCAACTACGCGAAGATCGGCTCCAGCGGCGACTACGCGAAGATCGGCTCCAGCGGCTACTCCGCGAAGATCGGCTCCAGCGGCGACTACGCGCAGATCGGCTCCAGCGGCGACTCCGCGAAGATCGGCTCCAGCGGCAACTCCGCGAAGATCGGCTCCAGCGGCAACTACGCGAAGATCGAGGCTTCTGGCAAGAAATCAATCATCGTGGCGTTCGGCTACAAAGCCATAGCTAAGGCTGGCGACGACGGCTGCATTGCTCTGGCTTGGTGGGATGAAAAGCGCCCGCGTTTGGCTGTTGGCTATGTGGGCGAGGGGCTGAAAGCCGACACGTGGTATCGCGTTGAGAATGGCGTTTTAGTCGAGGCGAAATGAGAAGCGGGGAATCCATGAAGACAAACGCTAAGGACTTCTGACATGGCCGATAAAACAGGCAAAAACGGAGGCGAAATGGAAGGCGCAGAGAGGCAAAACGCCGAGGAAACGGCGAAAAAGACTCCCGCGGAATCGGAGCCGTCTGAGGGCTCCTATTCGCCGCTGGGCGAGTCTGAGGAGGCCTCGGAGGCCGAACGCCTCCGCGCTCTCATCAATACGCCGGAGATCCTCGACTTCGTGAAGGCCGTCCAGCTCGAGGCCGTTCACCAGCGGGAAAGATGGGGCTCGCAGCACGACGACGGCAAGAGCGCCGCCGACTGGTTCTGGCTCCGGATGATCGAGGCGAAGTGAATCGACTCCCGCATAACGCGCCGTCCTCGCCGTCGAGTTACGAGGATTTTCTCGGTCGCAAGGTAAGCTTCGAGCATTCGTCGGGGCTTGCCTGCGAGGCGGGCGAGATCAATCCGAAGCTGTTTCCGCATCAGCGCGACATCGTGCTGTGGGCCGTGCGCGGCGGACGGCGAGCCGTCTTCGCAGCGTTCGGTCTCGGCAAGAGTTTCGTGCAGCTCGAGATTGCACGGCTCGTCGAACAAAAAACCGGCAAGCGATTCCTGATCGTGATGCCGCTTGGGGTACGGCAGGAATTTAAGCGCGACGCGGAAGCGCTCGGCATTCCCGTGCAATTCGTTCGGCGCATCGAAGAGTGCGGTCCTCGCGGAATTTACCTGACGAATTATGAAACGGTGCGGGAAGGAAAAGTGGACCCGCGCGAGTTCGCGGGCGTGAGCCTGGATGAAGCGGCCGTTCTGCGCGGTTTTGGCGGAACGAAAACTTTCCGCGAAATGATGCGTCTCTTTGAGGGCACATCGCTCTATCGCTTTGTCGCGACTGCAACGCCTTCGCCGAATGAGTACATCGAGCTTCTGGCCTACGCGGCGTTCCTCGACATCATGGACGTTGGGCAGGCCAAGACACGCTTTTTCAAACGTGACTCGACGAAGGCCGACCAACTCACACTGCACCCGCACAAAGAGCGCGAATTTTGGCTGTGGGTTTCGACGTGGGCCATCTTCCTGCAGAAGCCTTCGGACCTGGGATACGACGATGCCGGATATGAGCTTCCGCGACTGGAGGTTCACTGGCACGAAATTCCGAGCAATCATGCGGATGCTGGGGTCGAGCGAAGCGGGCAGGGGAAGCTGCTCAAGAACGCAGCGATCGGCGTGCAGGACGCGGCGCGGGAGAAGCGAGAAAGCCTCGACGCTCGCATTCAGAAGCTCCTGGAACTACGCGCCATCAATCCCGAGGCTCACAGGCTCATCTGGCACGATCTGGAGCGCGAGCGGGAAGCCATTGAGGACGCGACGGGTGCCGTTGCGGTCTACGGCTCGCAAGACCTGGACGAGCGCGAAAGGGCCATCATCGACTTTTCCGATGGCAAGATTCAGGAGTTGGCGGGCAAACCGTCCATGCTCGGAAGCGGCTGTAATTTCCAGCGGCATTGTCACTGGGCGATTTTTCTCGGCATCGGATTTAAGTTTAACGAGTTCATCCAAGCCGTTCACCGCATTCACCGATTTCTGCAGGGCAAACCTGTCCGCATTGACCTGATTTACACGGAAGCGGAGCGCGAAGTCCGCCAGGCGCTTGAGCGGAAATGGACGCAGCACATCGAGTTGACCGGGAAGATGGCGGAGGTCATCCGCGAGTACGGCTTGGCGTCGGCGAACGCCATCCATGAGCTGCGTCGGTCTATCGGCATCGAGCGCGTGGAAGTCAAGGGCGAAAATTTCACGCTAGCAAACAACGACGCCGTACTCGAAATGCAGCGCATGCCTGAGGCCTCCGCGCATCTCGTCCTGACTTCGATTCCGTTTTCGACGCAGTACGAGTACACGCCTTCCTACAACGACTTTGGGCACACAGACTCGAACGCTCACTTTTTCGAGCAGATGGATTTTCTGACACCGGAGTTGCTGCGAGTGCTCAAGCCCGGTCGCGTCGCGGCGATTCATGTCAAGGACCGCATTGTTCCGGGCGGGATGACCGGACTCGGCTTCCAGACGGTCTATCCGTTCCACGCCGATTGCATTTCGCATTTCGTGAAGCACGGCTTCGCGTTTCTCGGCATGAAAACTATCGTGACGGACGTGGTACGCGAGAACAATCAGACCTACCGGCTTGGCTGGACAGAGCAATGCAAGGACGGCTCGCGTATGGGCGTTGGGATGCCGGAATATCTGCTGCTTTTTCGGAAGCCGCCTACCGACCGCTCGAATGGCTACGCCGATGAGCCAGTCGTGAAAGACAAGGCAAAGTATTCGCGGTCGCGCTGGCAAATCGACGCGCACGGCTTCGCCCGCTCGAACGGCAATCGGTTGCTATCGAGCGAAGAACTGGCGCACCTGCCGCATGACCGGATTTTCAAGCTATTCCGCCAACATTCGCTGTCGAGCGTGTACGACTTCGAGGAGCACGTCGCGCTAGGCGAGGAATTGGAGCGCAAAGAGAGACTTCCTGTCACGTTTATGCTTTTGCAACCGCAAAGCTGGCACCCGGACGTGTGGACGGATATCACGCGAATGCTGACTCTCAACGGGAGCCAAGCGGCAAAAGGCAAAGAGATGCACTTGTGTCCGATGCAGTTTGATCTGGCTGACCGGGTGATAGCGCAGTTTTCAATGGAGGGCGAGACCGTGCTTGACCCGTTCGCGGGACTCGGCACGGTCGTCTACCGAGCGATAAAAGCTCGCCGGAAGGGCATTGGAGTCGAGTTGAGCGCGAAGTATTTTGCCGATGCGGTTGCCTATTGCAAGGCCGCCGAGCAGGAAGCTGCGATACCGGGACTGTTCGATGCAGTGGAAGTGGAAGCGTGCTGACGCATGGGTGTCGAGCATCCGTTTCGAGCGAGCCCATGTCCCGGCGTGCATATCAGCGTCGAATCTCTCTCGGTTGAGCGAACTATTACACTGCGTGACCGCAAGGGCGCTGACATAGCGGAGTGGCAGGAAGATTTGCGAGTGCGGGAGTTCTAGCGGGTCGAGGTAGAGGCGAGGTAAGAGGGAGAAAAAGGCGGCATGAGTGCAATCATTCTCGGCGAAAACGCAAAGTTGGATATTGACCGGCTACTCTCGACGCGCCTACTCGTGCAGGCAAACAGCGGCAAGGGCAAATCGCATCTTCTGCGTCGAATCGCGGAGCTTTTTTTCGGCAAAGTTCAAGTCATCATCATCGACCCCGAAGGCGAGTTCGCCACATTGCGCGAGGAGTACGGCTATGTGCTCGTTGGTAAGGGCGGGGAGACGCCAGCGGATCCGCGAAGCGCTGCGCTCGTCGCACATAAATTGCTGGAACTGAAGGCATCGGCGGTCTGCGACCTGTACGAGATGAAGCCAGCGATGCGCCATGAATGGGTCGCGAAATTCATCGACGCCATGATCGATGCGCCGAAAAATCTCTGGCATCCATGCGTGGTAATCGTGGATGAGGCTCACGTCTTTTGCCCAGAAAAGGGCGCGGGAGAATCGCAAGCGTCCGAGGCGATGATCGGACTTGCCACACGCGGGCGGAAACGCGGATTCGCGTGCATCTTCGCCACGCAACGCCTCGGCAAGCTGCGCAAGGATGCTGCCGCCGAGCTGCTGAATGTCATGATTGGCGGCACATTCATCGACGTGGACCGCAAGCGCGCGGCCGATGCTCTCGGCGTCTATGGCGCCGAGCAGCACAAATTCTTCAACGAAATCAAACTCCTGCCGCGGGGCCATTTCTTCGCGCTAGGCCCAGCGATCTCGGATGAGCGGATTCTTGTGCGCGTCGGGCCAGTGAAAACGACGCACCCGGAAGCGGGAAGCGCGAAACGCGGCGCCGGGCCGCCGCCAGCGCCCGAAGCAGTTGCCAAACTCCTGCCAAAGCTGTCTGACCTTCCGAAAGCCGCCGAAGAAAAGGCCAAGACAGAAACGGAACTGCGTGCGGAGATTCGCACCCTAAAGCAGCAATTGCGCACCCAACCCGCGCAGAAAGCGCAGGCGACGGCCGTTGATTCGCGAGCCGTCGAGCGCGCCCTGACCGCAACATTTCGGAAATTCGAGGAGGAGCGTAAAAAACTTCGCTCCGCTGCCGAGAAACTGTTCTTGTCCCTACAATTTGTTGCGCGCACGGCTTCTGAAAGTGCAGAGGGAGCGATCGCGCTCCTCCAGAAGCACGATATGGACTATACAAAGCTCAGAGACGATTTGCATAAAGCGAAAGACATTCCGGGCGGGCAAATCCAACGCGAGCAGGCTCAGCGGTTCACAAATTCCCCCGTGAAACCGCCTGTGTCGCGTGTCCGCCCGGATGATGCCACGGCTTTTGGCGACCTGACCGCCTCGCAGAGAAAAGTCCTGACCGCGCTTGCGCAGATCGATCTGACGACCGGCGAGAAAGCGCCCTCGCGCGAGCAACTCGCATTCTGGGCCGACGCGCCGCCCACATCCGGCGGATACAAGAACAATCTAGGCGCACTGCGGACTGCGGGCTATATCGAGTATCCACAAGCCGGGACGGTTTCGCTGACGGATTCTGGTCGCGCTCTCGTCGGACAGGTTGACGCGCTTTCGACCGAGGACTTACAACAGCGGGCCCTCTCGCTCTTGACGGACTCGCAGCGAAAGATTTTCGACGAGGCGATGGCATTCTACCCGGCAGCGGTTGACCGTGAAACATTCGCAGAATGTTGTGGCGTTCCTGTGACTTCGGGCGGATTCAAAAACAATTTGGGCGCGCTCCGCACGGCGGGAATCATCATCTATCCGTCGCCCGGTGAAGTACGCGTCGCCGATTGGGTATCGCTCAACAGGAGCACGGCATGACGCGACCGACGTTTCTGCAATTCTTGCTCGCGCTATTCAGTCTGTGGGCGTTCTCTCCCGCAATCGCAGCGGCGAACGATTTGCCCGACGCGCCAAAGCCAGCGGCAAAAGCAGACCGTGGCGACTGGAAATTCTGGACGCTCGTGTCGGTCTACGCTGGCGTCGATTTGTACGACGGAATCACCACGCGCCAAGCTGGCAGTCGGGGCGCGGTCGAAACCAGTCCGTTGCCGAGACTGCTCATGGGCCCGCGGCCTTCCTGGTCGCGAATGCTTCCGCTCGGCGCGCTCGAAATTGCAGCCGCCGCGAAACTTGGCCTTATCATGCGTCGCTCGCAATCGCCAGTGGCGCGCAAATTCTGGTGGGTTCCGCAAGCGAGCCTGATCGCTTCGCATTTCATCTACGGCACGAAAAATCTTTCAGTCTGCCAGCCGATGGGGCGCTGCCGATGATTCTCACGCGAACGCTGCAAGGTCCGGCAGAGCGCGTTCTTCTCCGAATTGCTTTGCACATGCGCCTCGAAGGCTTTCTCGCAAAATTGCGCGGCGACTTTCTATGGGAAGCGGCGAACAGGAGGATTTTTCCAAATGGTGTTGCAAGTCGACAAGACGGTCATTCAGTTCACCGTGTTCGGGCAGCCAGAACCCCAAGGAAGCGCGCGGCTCGTGCCGGTGAAGGGCTATGCGCGACCGTTCATCACCTCCGACAATCCCGACCTAAAAAAGTGGCGCGCCAATGTCGCGTATCAGGCAAAGGAAGCAATGCGCACGAGGCAGCGCGAACTGCTCGGGCATGGCGTGCCCGTCGAGATCGAAGTGGAGTTCGTATTCAAGCGTCCGCTGAGCTTGAAGCGCGACGTGGCGCACAAGACGACGCGACCAGATACGGACAAGCTCGTGCGCGGAGTTCTGGATGCTCTGACCGGCATCGTGTACGACGATGACGCGCAGGTCATCGGAATTGTGGCATCGAAGACGTTCGGCGAGTTTGAGTGCGCGAAGATTGTGGTTCGAGAGAGGAGTTGTAGAAATGCCCGACCTCTATTGCGAGCAGTGCGAAATTGATGGCGCAAAGCGCGTGGTCGCGAAATATTCCTACGGCAAGTGGGGCCTGTGCGGCCCGTGCTACGAATGAGGCTTCTGGGCTTTCGAGTTAAGGACAGAATCACAGGCCTGCAAGGCGTCGTTACCTCCGTGTCGTTCGACCTGTATGGTTGCGTTCAGGCTCTCATTGCTCCAGGAGAGAAAGACGGGAAGCTAATGGAGTCCTGGTGGCTCGATGAAAAGCGTCTAGAGAAAATCGGCGATGCGCCGGTGATGGAATTGCCATCGTTCGAAACAATTCCTGGACCGGAAAAACTCCCACAATTCAAGGCTCAGCCGAGCCGACAGGGGCGAAATACCAGGCGCGGGAAAGAGGGTAAGCGTGAAACTGCCATGCCCGCAGTGTGGTAGTCCAACCCGCGTGCGCGAGACTCGCATGTGGAAGAAAGGCTGCATCATACGCCGCCGGCGCGTCTGCTCAAAAGGCCATCGTTTCTCGACCGTGGAACTCGCGACCGAGAGCGCGAAAAAGATTCTGCGCGGGCCGCTACCCGAAGCCTATAAAACGCAATCTGTAGGGGTAGAGCGGGACAAATAATTGATTTCGCGCCCGATGCGCCCCAATCTGCATGGCATAACGACCGCGGCGAGTTCTCCGCGAGGCAGTTTCCCGGCTGGCGTAGCCATCCCCAAAAACACTCCATTCACCGCCTGCGTCGTTCCGCGCAACTGGACTTCGGCGCAGATCGCCTCTCGCGATTGCTCGAATCACACTCACGCACATCTGCCCCGCGACATCATCGCGGACGCCGTCGCTCTCAACATCATCGAGTGGATAGCCTTCCCGCGAACAAGCAAGGGCGAACGCGGCCTCGCACGTTGGAAGCGGCAGGTGAGCTTTCGCGGACTGTCATGCAGGCTCGGCGGACTCCATGCAATTGCCCTGAAGGAGAAGCAACCATGGGCGGAAGTCATGCTGGCGCAAATTCGGAAGAGGCGCGAATCTGCGAGCTTCCCGGTTGCGACCGAAGAGCTGCTCCCGGCAGCGTAGTTTGCGGCGCGCATCGCGAAGATTTTGCGCGCAACATGTATCCGGTTTGGAATGGCGGAGAATTGCTGCCGCGATTGGAACGTGGACGCGCGTCGTATTCGGCATGGATAGCGTCAGGCGCGCACGTCTCGAATTGATTGCATGGATGGTGATCCAATTCCGAATCGGCCAGCAAGGCTTTGCAGATTCCCCAACTGTCCCAATCGAATCGCAGCGACCGAGCGCCATTGTGCAGAACATAAAAGGGAACTTGCGGCGCGAGATATCGCGCATAGAGGCACAGCTTCGGCGCGAGGCTATGACGCTCGCCATCGGCGCTGGCGGCTCTTCGTTCTTCGTCGCGACCCCGTGTGCCGCTCCTGCGGCAAAGCTCCGTCCGTCCATGCCGACCACATCGTTCCGCTCAGCCTCGGCGGCTCATGGGCGCTCAGCAATGGTCAAGGTTTGTGCGCCTCGTGCCACAACTCAAAAACTGCATACGAAGTTAATGCCGCGAGGCGCGAAGGTTACGAGGGATATGGGGTCAAAAAACCTGAGGCTTTCGGCCTCGAAACCGGGCGCGCAGCCACAAACGCCCAAAGGTAGTTGAAAAACGATGCCGATCAAGCCGACGCCGCTCGAAACGAAGGGCCGGAAGGGCGTCCAGATTCGCAACGACTCGCCCGCACCTCTGCTGCTGCTCGAAAAAGTTCCGCCCGCGCCAGCGGGATTCAAGAAGCGCCGTGAAAAACTCGACCTCTGGAAAAAGACCTGCGAGGATATGATCGCGATGCGGTTGCTGACGACCAATTCGCTTGTCGCCGTCGAGATTTATGTCCGCTCAGTGTTCTTCATGCGCGAGGTTATGGACGACAAGGCGGCGAAATATCCGCAGAGAGTCGCGGCGCTCAACGCCGTTCGGGTAGCCGCCGCGGAACTCGGTCTGACTCCGTCCTCTCACGCGAAGGTGAAGACTCCGCCGGAAGCCGTGCCGGATAACGAACGCGAGCGCATCGCAGCCGAACTGATTCAGTGAAAAACTTTCTCGAAATCGAAGAGAGCGACCGCTACTACCACGATGCTCAGGCGGCGGATCGCGCGCTTAAATTCTTCCCGGCGTGCCTCAATCATGTGACCGGAGAGTGGGCGGGCCAGCCGTTTGATTTGGAGCCGTGGCAGCGCCGGGTCGTTTGGGACGTGTACGGATGGAAGCGGCGCAGCGATGGCACGCGACGATTCAGGATTGCTCACGTCGAGATTCCGCGAAAGAACGGCAAATCGACTTTTGGCGCGGGCCTCGGGATTCACGGTCTTTGCGCAGACCAAGAGCCACGCGCGGAAGTCTATTCCGTCGCTGGCGACCGCGGACAAGCGGGAATCATTTTCGATATCGCGAAGGACATGATTCGGGGTTCGGCAACGCTAAGCGCGCGCCTGGCAACGCTGAAGTCCTCGATCACATACTCGAAATACAATAGCTTCTACAAGGTGCTCTCGGCCGATGCGCGCACAAAGTTCGGCTTCAACCCGCACGTCACCTTGTTCGATGAACTCTTCGTACAGCCGAATCGGCGACTGCATGAATCGCTGATAACCGCATCCGGCACGCGCCGGCAGCCGATTTTCTGGCAGATTACGACCGCTGGATACGACAAGTCCTCGCTCGCCTACGAGCAGCACGAGCACGCGCGGCAGGTGCTTAACGGCATCGTCGAGGATGACGAGTTCTATCCAGTCATCTTCGCCGCCGAAGAGAGCGACGATTGGACCGACGAAAAAGTATGGTTCGCCGCCAATCCTCAACTTGGCCGCACGCTGAAACTCGAAACCTTCCGCAACGAATGCAAGCGCGCGATGCAGTCGCTTGAGCAGCAGAACAGCTTCCGGCGCTTCCGTCTGAATCAGTGGACGAAGCAGGAAAGCCGATGGATGGACGTTGAGAGGTGGAAGTCTTGCGCCTCGGCCAATGCACGCTTCCGCGAATCGCTGAGAGGCACGCGATGCTTCGGCGGCCTCGACCTGGCAACTCGTCTCGACCTCGTCGCTCTGTGCCTGCATTTCCCGACGGCGAGCGGCGCGAAGCAGCTTTTCCACTTTTGGTGTCCCGAGGCGACCATCGAAGAGCGCAGCCGGCGCGATCGCGTTCCCTACGACGCATGGGCGCGCAACGGTTTCGTCACGATGACACGCGGCAACGTCGCGGACTACGACAAGATTCGCGCCGATATAAACGCGCTCTCGAAAGAGTTTCGCATCGAGCAGCTTGGCATCGACGAATGGAACGCGACGCAGATCGCGGTCCAGCTTGAGGGCGATAGCATCCCGGTCGTGCTGATGCGGCAAGGCTTCAAGACGCTATCCGAGCCGACGAAAGAGTTGGAGAAGCTCGTCGTCGCGCGCCAACTCGAACATGACGGCTCCCCGGTGATGACGTGGATGGTGGACAACGTCACGACCGAAAAAGATGCGGCTGGCAACGTGAAGCCATCGAAGGAAAAATCGCGAGAAAAAATCGACGGCGTTGTGGCGGCGGTGATGGCGACGGGCCTCGCCATTCGCAGGGCTCCGGTCAAAAACTCGGTATACGAGACGCGCGGAATCAGGGTCATTTGAAGCTCACCTGGCGCCAGAAGATCGCGGCCAAGATTGCTGCGCGCGCGATCTCTTATGGCGGCTCTCCACTCTCGAATCCCGAACGCTGGCTCATCGAGATGTTCTATGGCGCGCCGAGCCGCTCCGGCATTTACATCGACGAGAAGTCGGCGATGCGCCTCGCGACGGCCTATTCCTGTATGCGCTTTCTCGCCGAGACGGTTGGCTCGCTTCCGCTTGCGACCTATCGGCAGGACTTGGCGGGCACCATTTCGCCCGCCGCGGGCCACTATCTGGCCCCATTTTTACACGACCAGCCGAATGACTTTATGACGAGTTCGGTGTGGCGGGAGACGGCGCATGGGCACGTCGTCAGTTGGGGAAATTCATACTCCGAAATCGTCTACAACGGCGCGGGAAGGGTCGCTGGAATCTGGCCGCTACTGCCCTGGCAATGCAAACCGGATGTCTACCAGCCGGGAAAGCTGCGCTATGTCGTCACACACGGCTCTGACCGTGTGTATCTAGAGCCTGAGCAGGTGCTGCATATCCCCGGCCTCGGGTCAGACGGCGTCTGTGGCTACTCTCCCATCCAGCTCGCAAGGCGTTCATTGGGCCTTGCCGTGGGCGCGGAAGAGTATGCCGCACGCTTTTATGAGAACGATGCGCGGCCCGGCGTCGTGCTGAAGCATCCCGCCCTGCTGAATGACGAGGCATATAAGCGGCTGAAGGATTCGTGGAACGAAGAGCATCAGGGCGTCGCGAACTCCTGGCGGCCGCGAATCCTCGAAGAGGGCATGGACATTTCGACGGTCGGCGTTCCGCAAGCCGACCAGCAATTCCTTGAAACCCGCAAATTTCAGGTTTCCGAGATTTGTCGCATCTTCCGCGTGCCTCCGCACTTCATTTTCGAGCTTGACCGCGCCACATTCGCGAATATCGAGCAGCAATCGCTCGAATTTGTCATCTACAACCTGCGTCCATGGCTCGTGAAGTGGGAGCAGGAGATGAAGCGCAAACTATTCGGCCTCGGTTCCCAATTTTTCGCGGAGTTCAATGTTGATGGCCTGCTTCGCGGCGACTTCAAGTCGCGTATGGAAGGCTACGGCGCCGCCATTCAGTGGGGCCTGATGACGCGCAACCAGATCAATCGCCTCGAGAATCGGCCTCCGCTGCCGGCGGAACAGCGCGGAGACGAAATCATGGTGCCGGTCAACATGCGCTTTGTCACCGACCCCCAGCCGGCCCCGGGCGCGCCGCCCGATGGAACGCCCTTCGGTGGGGCAAGTTCGCGCGCGAATGGCAGCGAAGAGCATGTCTATGGAGGCAAGCCAAATGCTCACTGATGAACGAATCGCGCAATTGCGCGGGCAACTCGCAAAGCGCGAGCGCGAACGGCGCCGCTATGCCGCCGAGTTCAAGCTGGAACTGGCCTCGGCTGGAGGCCGGAAGAAAATCGAAGGCTATGCCGCCGTGTTCGGCCAAGACTCCCTTCCGATGTGGTTCGGCACGGAAGAGATCGCGCCTGGCACTTTCGCCCAGACAATTCAGCAGGACGACATCCGCGCGCTGTTTAACCACGACGACAATTATGTGCTCGGCAGAAACACCGCTGGGACGCTCACGCTTCGCGAGGATTCGCACGGCCTGCAAATGGAGATTCGGCCAGCGGACACGTCTTATGCGCGCGACCTCGAAGTTTTGCTGGAACGGCGGGACGTGACGCAGGCGTCCTTCGGCTTCGTGACGCTAGACGATGCGTGGTCGATGAAAAACGGGCAGGCACACCGGACGCTGACCCGCGTCCAACTTTTCGACGTGTCTCCGGTCACGTTCCCCGCATTCACGCAGACCGACGTGGGCGTGCGCAGCTTGGAAATGCGGGCCTTAATGGCGCTCGGCAAGTTGCGCGACAAAATTTCTCTGACCCCGGACGACCTGGCGGCGATGGATGCTGCGTTCCCCGACTTTCGGAGCGCTGCGGACGTTCGCTCGCCGGAAGCGGAAGCGAGGCGGCGACGTTTGCGGCTCGCCGAGGCGGAGATGGTTCCCCAGAACTTCTAAGGAGGAGGAGACATGCGGAAATTGATTGAGTTGCGGCAAGCACGCGCCGCGTTGATTGCTGAAGCTCGGGCCATCCAGGATAAAGCCGACAGCGAGAAGCGCGCGTTGACTGCGCAAGAATCGGACCTGTTTGACCAGAAAATGTCGAAGTCGGATGAACTGCAAACCGAAATCGATAACCTCGCGAAGGCCGAGCAGCGGAAGCAGCGGCTTGCCGAGGTCGAAGCCTCGCTCGAACATCGCGACGACCCTGCTGCTGGCGGGAGTCGCGACAACGGCGCAAGCGCGCGGAGCGTCCTGGAGTTCAAATCCCGTGCGCCATGGTCTCAGCGTCGCATGGAAATCGACGGCGACGAATACGGGATGACTTCGCGGCCCGAGTACCGTCGCGCGTGGGCCTATGCCTGGCGCGCGTTCGCGGCGCAGAAGGACGACCCCGCGCTGGCGAAGCGGCTCATGGCAAAGGCCGAAGTCGAGTTGCGTTCGATGCAGATGGACCTGAATACGGCTGGCGGCTTCCTCGTTCCGCCGCTGCAATTCATCGCGGACCTCATCATGGCCGTCGACGATCAGGTTTTCATCCGCCAGCTCGCGACGGTGCAAACGTTGACGAATGCGGTTTCGCTCGGAGCGCCCACGCTCGACAGCCAAGCTGACGATGCGGACTGGACTTCCGAGCTTGCCGTCGGTAACGAATCCGCCGGGCCGACGATTGGCCGTCGCGATTTGACCCCGCACCCGCTCGCGAAGTTCATCAAGGTCTCGAATAAGCTGCTGCGTGCGGCCGCGATTGACCCCGAGGCCCTGATTCGCGACCGCTTGGCCTACAAGTTCGCCATCTCGCAGGAGAAGGCGTTCATGAGCGGCACGGGCGCGGCCCAGCCGCTCGGCCTCTTTACCGCATCCCCATTCGGCATCTCGACGAATCAGGATAAGTCGACGGGCTCGGCGACAGGCTTCCTGGCCGACAATCTCATCGACGCGAAGTATGCGCTCAAGCCGCAATACTGGCCGCGCGCGCGCTGGCTCTTCCATCGCAACGCCATCGCCGCGATCCGCAAGCTGAAGGATTCGCAGGGGCAGTACCTCTGGAATCCGGGCGCGATCTCGGGTACGGCGGGCACCGGCTTGATTGCTGGTTCTCCCGACCGGCTGCTCGACCTGCCCCTCACCATCTCGGAATACTGCCCTGGCACGCTGACGACCGGGCTGTACGTCGGGATGCTCGCTGACTTCTCGAAGTACTGGATTGTCGATGCGCTGAGCATGAGCTTGCAGCGCCTGGTGGAACTCTTTGCCATGACAAACCAGACCGCCTTCGTGCTGCGCATGGAACTCGACGCCATGCCGGTTATCGAAGAAGCCTTCATCCGGCTGAAGACTGCCTAAGTCTCAGCCGCCAAAATCTCAAGCGAAGGGAGAATCTCGTGGAACAGAATCTTGGCAGTTTGTTTGGCGGCGCCCTCGTTGCAGTGCCTCAGACGGCCGTCGGAACAACTTCGGTCAACGGCTCGGCCATCGACATGCAAGGCTATGACGGCGTTACGTTCATCGGCGTCGTCGGAGCCTTCACGGATGGCAGCTTCGACCTGAAAGCACAGGATGACACGTCGGTTGGAATGGGAGCGGCTTCGGACCTTGCCGGGACAAAAACCTCGGCGACGGCCTCGAATAAGCTCGTCATTCTCGACGTGTATCGCCCGCAGAAGCGGTTCATCCGTCCGGTTGTCGCGCGCGGCGGTGCGACGGGGTCCGTCATCGGGTCCGTCGTTGCCATTCGCTATGTCGGCGACAAAAACCCGGTGCCCGCCGCGGCACAGGATGCCTCGATTGCCGCAATCAAATCGCTGGCGTCGCCTGCAAACGGCACGGCGTAAGACGGGCCCGAGTAAATCGACAGACGGGGCGGCTCTTCGGAGCCGCCCTTAGTTTTTTCCAATGCCGAATTTCATCCGCGTAAAAGAGCCTGAGGCCGACCCGGTGACGCTCGACGAGGTGAAACAGTACTTGCGCGTCACGAGCAGTGCGGATGATGACGTTTTGGAGCGCCTGATTGCGGTCGCGACGCGCTCCGTCGAGGGATGGCTGGGCCGCTCACTGATTCAGCAGCAGTGGCAACTCACGCTCGATAGCTTCCCATACCGGATGTTCCGGCAAGGCGTTCCATTCGCCGCCTTCAGAGACATTCGCTTGCCGCGCGCTCCGCTCGTCAGCGTCGATTCCATTTCCTATGTGGATGCTGGCGGCCAGACGCAAAGCATCGATCCCGCGACAGTGCAAGTCGACAAGTTCTCGCTGCCGCCATTCATCCGGCCTGCCTTCGGCAAGACCTGGCCGCCAACACAGGCTGTCGTCAATGCCGTCACGATTCTCTATACCTGCGGTTACGCCGACGCCGACAGCGTGCCCGAGACAATCAAGCTGGCGATTATCAGCCTCATTGCGCATTTCAACGAGAATCGTGAGCCGTTCCTTGTCAACGCAACAGTCCAAAAGCTCCCGCTTCACATCGAGAACATGCTATGGAACGAACGCATTCCACCATTCGACTTTACCGACGGCTGCTTAGCTCAGTTGTCCTGCTGACGCTGCTATTCGCGGCGAGCGCGAAGGCTCAGCAGAAGACTACCGTCTCGGACTCGCTCAGCGTCATTTCAGGCACGATCACCGGCTCGCTGACGATCACCGCAAATCAGACGTTCACGACCGTCGACGGATTCACGATTCTGGCGGGCACGAAGACGACGGTCTCGATTGGTCTGGCCGGGCATTTCAGCGTCGACCTGCCGCCTACCGTTCTCGCCGCGCCCGCGGGCAGCAGCTATTCGGTCGACTATGCGACGAACAAGGCGCGGTATCACGAAGTCTGGACGGTGCCAATCAGCGCCTCGCCTGTCGGCCTCTCCGCCGTTCGCGTGCTGTGGCCGAAAGACCCGACGGTTAGCATTCCCGCGGCGCAGTTTCTTCCGCCGCCTGGCTGCGTTTCGACGGAAGTGCTGCGCTGGACTTCGACTGTCGGCTGGATCTGCGCTCCCGACAACACCGGCTCGATTACGTTTTCTCTTGAGAATCCGCAGCCATCCGACTCCGGGCTGTTTCAGTGGAAGCCAAAGAATGGCCTGACGCTGACGCGCATCTCCTGCTCGACCGACGGCGGCACGGCAGCAATCAATTTGGAAGTGCGCAGCGAGGCGTCTCCAAACGCGGCTGGCACTCAGATTTTATCGACGCCACTTTCATGCAGCCCGAGTACGGCGTCAACCACGAGCTTTTCGGCCTCCAGCGTTCCCGGGTCGTCTCCTGTGGCGCTCATCGTATCGAGCACATCGGGTGCGCCCATTGTCGTTAGGGTCCACGCGGAATACCAACTCAACTAAATAAGGAGCGGAACCATGAAGTCACTCTTTCGTAAGGGTGTGCTCGGGAATTTCTTCGCGCACGCCGCGTTTTTTCTCGCACTGCTCGCCATCGGCTCGACTGTCACTCCGGTAATCGGCGCGGGGCAGATCGGCGAGCGCACCATCGAAGAGAATCACGTCAACATCAGCGCGCGCCACTGCGGAAAGTACGGGGTGCAGTATCTCTCTGGCAGGGAACTCGAAGTCGCGCAAACACTCTGCGCCAGCGATCCGACTACGCTCTACTACACTCACACGGACCACAACCTGCGTACGAACGCCGGAGGCGACGCTCAGGCATCGCAGATGGGGAATACCGCTACCCAGGCAGCTGCATGCAACTACATCGCCCTGTCGAATGACGCTACCGCGCCAGCGGCTGGCGATACTACCTTGGCCTCGGAGATTGCGGCGAACGGGCTATCGCGCGCACAAGGTACTTATGCCCACACGAACGGAACGAGTTCGTTCACTATCCAGAAGGTGTTCACCGCGACAGGGACGCAGGCCAGCCAAAAGACCGGCCTGTTCAATGCGGCTTCGTCCGGGACGCTCTGCTTCGAGAACACCTATACGCAGGTGACGGTGAACTCCGGCGATACGCTGACCGTGACCTGGACGATCAACATTTAGCTTTTTTGCGCTACTGCGGTGATTGATAGCTACGCGGAAGCTATTCGACTTCGCTCTTGGCGGTAGGCCGAAAGGTCGACGCCCTTCAGCTTCAGATAGGCAAGAAGCGTCCAGCGGCGATACCACGGCCAGTGAGCCAGCCATGACAACGCCGATGATGCTCGCGGATCGCTGTGATCGAAACGCGTCCAATTCATTCTCTTCCTCCGGTTGCAACATAGTGATCGAGTCGCGCAGCCATCGCTTTTGCCGCGCGCTTCGCATCGCCGTGCTTCGTGGCGTCGAGATAATCCGCGCGAAGGTTTGCCGGCCAGTAGACCCGCGCATCCTGCGGAGCGGCGAGAATCCGCGCTTTCAGGTCCCACAGTTCCTTCGTCTCCATAGGGCGGCAGTCTATCTGTTCCTTCCGCTACTAGCAATCGCGCAAGGGACCTACGGGCAGACTCCGGCATTCGTGCAGTCGTGGGGCGTCTTCAGCCCCAGCTCAGTGAATGTCACGCAGACTTCGGCGTCGAGTGTAAATCCCGGAGACACGGTGATTGTCCATGTGTTTTGCGGCGCGAATCCATGCACGGTAACCGTCTCCGGCAGTCGCGGCGAGACATACACGTCGCTGCGAGGGCAGGCTCTGGCCACGGACGGTGACTTTACGCAGGCGTGGTGCGGGAACCCAACGGGTACTGGCACAGATGACATCAGCGTGTCGCACAGCGGCGCAGTGGGGCTGGGGTTCATAGCGATTCACGTCACCGGAGCCAGTTGCACGACGGACGGAATCAATTCGAGCAATACGACGTGTTCTTCGGCGTGCACGAGCGGGAACATCACCACGACGCTGGCCAACGACTTCCTGGTTGGCCTCTACGGCAACACAAACAACTTCAGCACGTCCGTTGCGCTGGGCACAGGATGGTCGAATCTCGGATGTACGCGCACTACGGATGGCGCATTTCTCACCGGAGCGTCATGCTCCGGGCAGCGGACGATTACGGCTGTCGAGACACAACTGGCGTCAACTGCGGGTACTTATGCGGCGACCTTCAACGCGTCAGTAAGCGATGAAACCGCAATCATCGTGATTGCGTTGCGAGCCTCCGCCGGAGCAGGTTCCTTTACCGCCAGCCCGAGCGTGACACTCACGACATCTGACAGCGTTGGCCGAGTTTCGTCGCGCAATATCAATGTGACCGAGTCGGCCTCGGTTGTTGATGCGACGGCCAACCAGTATGCATTCCACATCGCAAAAGCGGAGACCCTGACAACCTCGGATGCGGGCGCGGTTGGACATTCCGAGTTTCGATCAGCCGCCGAAACGCTCTCAACCGTGGGCACCGTTGCGGTGATAAATGGCCGCAACCCGATTGAGAATCTGTCAACTGCTGGCAGCGTGGCAATCTCCGGCGTGTATTCACGCGGTCCTCCGGCGGAATCGCTGACCACGTCGGCCTCGGTGACGGCAACAAAGACGAAGCAGTTTGCAGTGAACGTGGCGGAATCCCTGATGGTGGAATCACTCCGTACAATAGACTCGGCTTCGGCGCAGCCTGCCCATCTCGGATCAGTCACAGAAACTTTGAGTCATTCCGACACAGCGACGGCAACGTCGCCGCGCAGCATAATTGTGGTTGAGAGCATTGCGACACAGGACAGCGTTGGCAGCGCAAGCCCATCGAATATCGCGCCAACCGAAAACCTCACGACGAACTCGAGTGTCACTTGCATGTCCTGCGTGGGAAATTTCTCCGAAACACTGCACACGCTTGACGTTGTCTCGGCGCTGAAAAACGGCTCGCAAAGCTTTTCCGTGACGCCAGTCGAGAATCTGTCGACCTCGGGAAGCGTAACCGCCCGAGCGTCTTTCGTAAGAGCTGTTGGCGAAGTGACCTCATCCGTGGACTCAACGACAACCGCCAGGGCGCTCCATGCTGCTGCTGTCGAGTCACTGACAACTTCAAGCGGCATAACGACCGGAGGGGCGATCAGCCGAACGGTATCAGAGGCGCTGTCCACGACCGATTCGGGGGTCGGCGTGCTTGCGAATCCATCGAATCGCGGAGTCTCGGAAGCGCTGACAACGACTGCTAGCGTGGCAGTACGGCAGAGCAGGTCAGCCTCACTGACAGAGAGCCTTACTGCGGTAGACGTGGCGACGGCGGCGGTAGCTCACCGGCTCGGGCTGTTCGAGAATCTCACGCTCGCGGACCAGGTAAGTGTGGTCGTCCAACGCGTGGGCACTCATCTGCGGCGGTCTATGGTGATTGACACGCCGTGAAGAAGCAGATCGCCATCGTCATCATCGGTCTGGCGCTCCTCACCGTCGCTTACGGTCAGCAGCAATGCTCCGTAACGCTCAATCGCGCACTTCACTTCGGACCCGTATCGGAGTCGCTTGCGACCACTGACTCGGTAGGGGCGTCCAAGTCAAGCTCTGGCGGCGGAGGTGGCATTCCCGCCTCAGCCGGATGGTTCTCGATCCCAAATACTGCGTGGACCAATTTGTGTCCGAATGCAGCGGGAGCGCGGCCTGATGTGCAAGGTCAAAGCGGTTGCAGCGCCGTGGTGGACGCGTGGGCTGGCGGTGCGGCTGACACAGTGCGAAACCGTCTCTATTTCACAGGTGGCGGTCATCACGATTACTACGGCAACGAAATTTACGCGCTCGACCTGAACACGCTGACGATTTCGACACTAAACCGAGCGAGCGATGCCAGCAGCTTGAACACTAATTCCAATTCGTACGACACGATGCCGGATGGGACGCCTGGCGCAAGGCACACTTACGGCGGCATCGCGTACTACCCGGATAATGACTCTATCGTGATGATGGGCGGAGGACCGCCTAATCCGGGCGGAACGGTTTCGACGACGTGGGCAATCAGCATCTCGAAGCTGAATCCGGCAACGACGATGGGCGTGCAACCCTCGGGCGCGGCAAAAAACATGAACCCGACTCTTGTCGGCGGTTCGCTTGTCGGTCAGTTCGGAAACGTCGAGGCGTACGACCCGAATATGCGGCTGATGTATCTGTGGGAACCGTGGGAGAGTCAGCCCGGCCAACTCTGGAGCTACAATCAGGCGACGAACACCTACACGTTCATTCGTTCGATGACTGATTCCGGCGCTTTTAGCGACGGAGACCAGAGCGGCACTTACGACCCTGTGCATCAGATTCTATACGCTGTCGGCAACGGAAAGATTCTCGCGGTAAGCATGGCGAGCGGGAGTAATCACGTTCCAACGAATTACGGCAGCGCGAGCGGGTGCAACACTGCGGCTGTCTCATCCACTCATCCGGGCGTAGCTTATGATTACGCAGACGGCAATCTTGTCATCTGGAACGGCGGAAATTCCGTCACCGTTTTCAACTCAACTTCGCACACATGTACGACTGAGACTTACAGCGGCGGTCCGACAACGGTCGGTGCGAATGGCACATTTACGCGCTGGCAGTACTTCCCGTCGCTCGGTGTGTTTGCGGTCTGCAATTCGAAATCTGAAAATTGCTTCACGTTGCGTCGCACCGTGGACGTAGTTTCCGCGAACGGCTTTGCGAATCGTGTTGCTGGAATCAACACGCCGGGCGGTGCAAGCTCGATTGTTAGTTGGCAGAGCTTCGATACCTACCCGCAGACAAACAAGCAGCAGTACTTCCAGACGAATATCGCGTCGCAGCTGAATACGGATTGCACGCAGGCTAACACGGATGGTTGCGCTCTCGAGTTTTCTTTCAAGAACGGCGACTTTCAGGCCGGGCCCGGCTGGTTCAACTACAATTTTTCTCCGAGTTTGACCGCGTTGTACGGCCAGAACTCAGAGTTTTACGTACAGTACAAGGAACGCATCACATCGTCGGCGCTCTCGCGTTCGTCATGGGATAGCGGATTCACCGACTGGAAAATGGCGATTCTGCGCGAGGGCGACAGTAATACTACGCAGGCAACGAACTGTTCTAGCACGCCTACGGATTTGGTGCTCGATTCGGATGCCGGGCACATTGCATCTGCGGTGATGCCGTGGGTGTATGTCAACTGCGGAAACGCAGGCACGCTGAATTTTCTTAACTCTCCGTTTCAGCCGATTCAGTATCCGCTGGTTTCTGGCGCAACGGACCTGCTGGACCAGCCAGCAAGCGGCGGTCCGCATTACGGCAGTGGAGTGAATGGCTCAACGGTGCCGGTAACGGACCCAACAGCGTGGAACTTCACGGCCAATGAGTGGTTTACGATTCAGGCGCACGTGAAAATCGGCACATGGAATACGGCGACTTCGGTAATCGAGATGTGGGCGTGTCATCAGGGACAGCCATGCAGGCTGGTGACGAATGCGGCGGATGCTGCGCTGAACGACACGGGCGGAAGCGTCACTGACAAGTTCGGAGCTATTGTGCTGCTGCCCTACGCAACGGGCGCAACGTGGCTCACAAACGTGAACTACTGGTACGACGACCTGATTGTATCGAATCGGCGCATACCGGACCCGGATGTGGCGACGCCCAATGCGCCGGATTCGTTGTCGCTTTCCTCGATTTCGAGTTCGAGCATCACCGTCAACTGGAGAGTGAACTCGAACAACGGAACGGCGCAGGACGACACGGGCTTTCTCGTCGAGCGATGCACCGGGACAGTTGGAACGTGCATGCCTAATCCGCAATCGGGCTTCACGCAGATTGGCACGACCGCGGCCCACGCTTCCAGCTACGTGGACAATACGGTGAGTGCGGGGCACACGTACACGTATCGGGTGCGAGCCAAAAACGCGAACGGAAATTCCGCTTACACTGTCGCAATTTGTTTCAACTCGGGTTCTACTACTTGCGGCGGTACTGCGGCGATTTAGGAGAGGACAGAATGAGAATATTTTCCACGGTTCTTCTGATGTTTGCATGCGCAGCGCACGCTGCGGCCCAGAGTCAAACGTCCAACTCATTGCCGTTTACCGCGTTCGCTGCGCCTCCCGCGCCGGTGCTGACTTCGCTCGGCGGCCTCACGGCGAAGGGCAATATCTACGCCGGCGCGAAGATGCCGATTAACGGGACCGGCTTTTCGAGCTCCTGCATCGTCAATGTGGACGGCACAGCGCAGCCGACCTCGACATTTGCGTTTGTCTCGGCTACGGAAATCGACTACACGATTCCTGCGTCTCTGGGGTCTGTGGCGGGAAGCGCGCACACGCTGACTGTCAGTTGCCCGCAACCGGCGCTTGCCGAGAATATCCCGGTGACACTCCCAAACGCCGTGGCGAAAGTCGCATACTCGGCGGCCCTCACGAGCCAGTTCTCGGTCCAGAATGGGACCGCTCCGTATCGCTGGAATTTGTCGCAAGGTTCGTCACTTCCAACGGGCTTGTCTTTGTCGCCATCGACGGGCGTTGTAAGCGGCATCCCTTCCTCTGCCGCCTCCGTCGCCTTCAATTTTTTCGTCAGTGACGCTGCGGGCGTCGCCTGCACGAATAGCACCGGGCTTCTCGCGGCAATGCTCAAGCCGGGCGTGCGAATCGGGGCGGCCGGAAAGTGACGGAATCCGTGAACGGCATCTGGAAGAGCATCGCACTCTTCCTCGGCGGCGTCGTTCTCAGTCTCACCGCCATGTGGGCAACCTATGTGCGCGGGGCAATCTCACGCGCCGACATGGAGCAATACGTCAATCAGCGTTTCAGCTCCATCGAGCAGCGGCTTGCCGAACTCAGCCGAAATATGACGGAGCTGCGAGAACTGACCGCGCGGATCGACGAGCGCACGGCTCGCGGCGCCGGCAAGCAACAAAAGGAGCAAGCCCAATGAGAGCGCTGCTGATGTTCTCGGGCACGACCGCGCTGACAAGTCTTGGCGTGTGGCTACTCTATCTTCTCGGCCAGTTCCTTCACGTCCTGCTGACGGCCAACCTCGCGGTGCACAGCAAGATCAACGGCATCGGGTCATTTGCCACCTATTTCCGCACGCGCTGGATACCGATTGCTTGCCGCTTTTTTCTGACGACACTGACCTTCGTGCTCATCTGGAATAACCCGGACCTTTTCGATATCGAGCGCTTCGTGAAAACCACCGCGACTCGCATCGCCATCGCCGGGATCCTCGGCTGGTTCTCGGACAGCGCGTTTGACAAGGTGCTATCGCTGATTCCTTGGCTCCAGAAGGAGCTTCCCGCAGTTGACGCGACATGAGGGCAGGCCAGCTCAAGGACTTCGTGACCATTCAGCGCCCGGTCGCGCAATCGGACTCCGCTGGCCAGCGTTCGGAGTGGGAAGTCCACGTTAAAGCCTATGCGGAAGTGGTTCAGTTGCAGGGCAAGGAGCTTGTGACTGCGCGTCAGATATTTTCGAGTGTCACGACTCGCGTGCGCCTGCGATATTTCGACGGCGCGGGAGTGGATGCTTCCATGCAGGTGCTCGTCGATGGCCGGGTGCTCGACATTCTCTCCGTGATTGATCTCAACCGGAAGCATGAAACTCTCGAACTGATGTGCGGAGAGGCTGCATAGGGATGGCGCTTTCTTCGGTCGGTCCAGAGATTGCCGTCTCGATAGACGGCCTCGACGAGCTGGAGAAGAACCTGCTCGCGCTGCCGGAAGATTTGGCAAAGAAGGCTCTCGGCGCGGCGGCGCGCAAGGCCATGCGCGGAATGCAGCAGAGAATCCAGCAATCGGCTCCGGTGAAAACCGGCAGGCTCAAGAAGGGTATTCAGGTCCGCTCGAAGTTCATCGGCGATGGAGTCCGCGGCGGAACAATCATCGTCAGCATCGGTTTGCAACTGAAGCCTAAAGAGCAGTCGGTCTTCTATGGGAAGTTCGTCGAACTCGGCACGGTGAGAATCAAGACTCCGCACCCCTTCATGAAGCCCGAATTTGACGCCTCGGCCGCGTCGACGATTCAGACGTTTGCCAACGAGCTGGGAGATGCCATCGAGCGCGTCGCGCGCAAGGCGAAACCAAAGCTGTGAGCGAGGCAATGACCATCGAAGAAGTGATGCGCGCGCGACTGATGGCAGATACCGATCTCGGGCCGCTCATCGGCGACCGGATTGCGCCAGATGTCGCACCGGGTAAGGCGCAATTCCCATTCTTGCTCTATCAGCGGCTGAGTGCGCAGGAAGAATATGACATCGAAGGCGCACCGTTCATGGAGATCGCGCGTATTCAATATTCCTCCCTTGGCGAAACGTGGATTGCGGCGCGACGCCTCAGCGATGCCGTGCGGTCTGTCGCGCTCGGCGTGCGGGGAACTTTCGATGGTATCGTCATCGATTCGGTTTACGTGGCCGACCAGCGGGACCAGGGCTATGACGAGATTGCGGGTTCCTACCGATGGGACTTGGACCTCGAAATCTATCGGACTCAAATTCAAACTTGAGGTGAGAAATGCCGAGAACCGCTTTAGCAGCCGGAGCATACAAGACAATCAAGGGGCCGAATCCGGGCACCGTGAATCCGGGCGACCTGACCTTTGCGCCAGTCGCCTCCGATAACACGAATGGCAATACCTTCGTGCCTGCCGTCGGCGACATCCTGCTGATTCAGAACACCCACGCGAGTCTTGCTCGTACCATTACGCTGACGAGCTTTCCCGATGAGCGCGGCCGCCTCGGCACGATTGCGAGCTATAGCCTTGCCGCCGGTGAAATCGCATTTTTCCATTTCGGCGACCTGACCGGATGGAAGCAGTCCGATGGCACCATCTGGCTCGACAGCAGCGGGGCCGAAATCAAATACCTGATTCTTCGCAAGCAGTAATTCACGCACAATTTTCTGAGAGAGGAGAAATTTCGTGGCAAGTAACGCAAAAACGGCAATCGGTTCGCAGTTGAAGAGAGGCGATGGCGGCTCGCCAGAAACATTCTCCAAGATCGCGGAAATCAAGTCGATCAAGGGGCCATCGCAGGAAGCGGACCTTATCGAGGTCACAAACCTTGATTCGACAGGCGGCTATCAGGAGTTCATTCCCGGACTAAAGAAGGGCGGCACGCTCAGTTGCGAGGCGAACCTTGTCCCGCAGGATGCGACCTTCAAGACGGTGCTCTCGGACTTCGAGACGCAGCGGAAGGCCAACTGGCAGCTCGTTCTCTCCGATCCGTCGAACACAACGGCTTCATTTGCGGGCTACGTCTCGAAGCTCGACCGGACCTTCGACCCGAAGTCCGCGATGTCCGTCACCATCGAAATCACCATCACCGGCCAAATCACCTTCGCGCCGTAAGACACGAAAGGAACGGCATCAATGGGATACGTAGCCCCGTCCAGCATTACGATCTCGCTCGACCGCGAGCGAAAGTGGCAGTTCGACATGAACGCGATGATCGCCCTCCATCAGGCGCTCGGCGCTGATGCGTTCGAGCGGATCGAGCGCCTGAAACCGGAGGAAGGGCAGCCTGCTCCAAAGCTCACGCCTGAATCTCTGGAAGTCTTCCGCGCGCTCTTCTGGTGCGGGCTTGTCACGGGAGATCCGAAGCTCACGCTCGAGGAGGCTGGCGCGCTTGCCACACCGCGCTCGCTTATCGAAGCGCTGCCCGGAATCCTCAAGGCGATGAACGAGGGCATGTCGGACCCTACTGTCGCGGCGGCAGCGGAGCCGTCGCGGGAACAGACCTCTGGGCCTTCTCCAGAATAAGTCTCGGCCTCACGGAAGCCGACTTCGACAGTATCAGCCCGGCCCGCTTCTTCGCTCTTTGCAGAGAATGGCGGAAGAAAGAAGAGCGCGAAGACCGCAGGACGGCCCTGGTCGCGTTCACTATAGCAAGCTGCCTCGGCAAACGGCGCGATGGAGGCGACTTCCGCATCGAGGACTTCATGCCTGGCCCGCGCGAGCCAGAAGAGCAATCGCCCGAAGAAATGCTGCAAATTTTGAGGAGCATCGATGGCAGTAACAATCGGTGAACTGCTCGTAAACCTGCGAGCGTCTACTGCGGCATTCGCCAAAGACCTCGACAAGGCGCAGCAGCTCTCCCTCGATTCGGCAAAGGAAATCGAGCGCTCATTCACGCGCGTCAGTGGCGTAATCGCAACCGAGTTGGGCGCAGCCGCAACGGCGATAACCGCGGCCGTCGCCGGGGCAATCGAGAATGCCGATAAAATGGGCATTCTCGCGCATCAGGCAGGCCTCACGGCGGACCAATTCACCGCGCTGGCCTACGCCGCAAGCCTCAGCGATGTTTCCGCCGAAACGCTCAATTCCGCCCTCGTCAACCTATCGAAAAACCTCGAAAAGTCGAATCAAGAGACGCAGGAAGGCGCTGCCGCGCACACGGCGCTTGCCACTCTTTACGGCGGCTCAATTCCCACATTTAAGAATACGAACGATGCGTTCCTTGACATCGTTCAACGTCTCCATGACCTCGGACCCGGCTACCAGCAGACGGCGCTCGCTTCGCAAATATTCGGACGGCAACTCGGCGCGCAACTGGTGCCCATGCTTGATTCAAAAAAAGGCATGGCCGAACTGGCTGAGGAAGCCAAGTCCTTGGGCGTCGTCATCAGCGACGACCTCGCGAATAAGGCGAATCAATTAGATGATACTGTCCTAAAAATTGAGGACGGACTAAAGGGCCTTGCGCTTCGCGTCGCAGTTGACCTCCTGCCTTATCTGCAAAAGCTCGCAGATCAATTCCTCGACAGCGAAAAGAACGCGCAAAAATTCGATGACCGCGTTCAGAGCCTTGCTGCGGGCGTCAAAATCCTCGCTACAGGCGCTGTCGCAATTTACGGCGCGCTGCGATTTATCGCCGATGGCGCGGCTGAGGCTTACGTCGCGATAACGCTCCTCGGCAAGGCCTTGCTCAATCCGCAAACGGACTGGCGAGAGGGAATCGACCAACTAAAGGCTCTCGACAAGCAATGGGAAGATGACACGCGGAGCACCATCAGCACGATTCAGGGCCTCTGGACAGACCTGGGCAAGACCGTTGCATCCTCCGGCAGCGCAGGCGGAGGGGGCGGCGGCCTGGCCGGCGGCCTGTCGAAATCACAGAAGGATTTGCAGTCCGCAATCGATGCGACGGTCGCAAGCCTCTCGCACGAGATCAACGAGCTGACCCTCGGCGCGAACGCTACGCAACTCTATGAGCTTCAGGTCAAGGGCGCGAATGATGCAATCCTCAACTACGTCCAAACGCTGCAAACCTACGTCGAGCGCCTGAAAGATGGGCGGGATGTGCTCACTGGCCTGCCGCCGCTCGTGCAATCGACCGCCGATGTCTCTGGCGAACTCGACACGACCTGGCAGGATTTGTATGAGCAAGGCGTTCGCCTCTGGTATGACACTCGCACAAACATCGAGAAATACGCGCTCGCACAGAACGAACTAAACGCCATCGTGGCCGTCTTCCCCGAATTTGCCGACGCGGCAAAGCAGAAACTTCAGGAACTCGCTCAGCAGCTTGGCCTCGTCGCGCAGCCCGAGCAAAAACTGCATCTCGATTTTCGCGCCTTTGCGCGAGACATGGTCGACGGGTTCGCTCAGGCCATCGTCGGCGCGCGGAGCTTCGGAGACGTTTTGCGGCAATTGGTGGTAGACCTGGAAGAGGCGATCCTAAAAACGCTCGTCTTCCAGCAAATCAGCAGCGCGCTGAGCGGCAAAACCGGAATCCTCGGCTTTATCGGCAGCATTTTCGGCGGCTTCCGTGCTTCCGGCGGCCCGGTAAGCGCCGGAACCTCCTACGTCGTCGGCGAAAAAGGCCCGGAGATCTTTACGCCAAGCACTTCCGGCATGATCGTGCCAAACGGCGGCGCTGGCGTCCAAGTTGTCTACAACATCGACGCGCGCGGAAGCTCGATTACCGAGCAGCAGTTCCGGCGCTCGCTTAAGGACAGCGAAGACCGCGCTGTTGCGCGCGCCCTTGTGACGCAGCGCGAACTCTCGCTTAGGACCGCATGAGTATCACCTATCCGCTGTCGCTGCCCTCGTCTCCGCCCGGAATCGAGGCAATCGAGCTTTCGTCGAATGACGTTGTAGGCATCGGCGCGTCTCCGTTCACCGGGCAGCAGCAGATTCTCGAATGGCCCGGTAACTGGTGGACGGCGCGCATCTCTCTCCCGCCGATGTATCGCGTTGATGCCGAGCGATGGATCGCGTTTCTCGTGTCGCTCAAGGGCATGTCGGGAACTTTCCTGCTGGGCGATCCGAACGGAAAGACGCCGCTCGGAATCGCGACAGGAACGCCGCTCGTGAACGGCTCGAATCAGACCGGCAAGGTGCTGGCGACGAAAGGATGGACGCCGAGCATCGCTGGGATTCTGAAAGCTGGCGACTACCTGCAAATCGGCAGCGGCGCCACGACGCGCCTCTACAAGGCGATGAAGGATGCGAATAGCGACGCGTCGGGCAACTGCGTCGTGGATGTGTGGCCCTCAATCCGCGACCTGCCCGCGGACGGGGCCGCAATCGTCACTTCGTCGGCCAAAGGCACCTTCCGCCGAAACTCGAATCAGCAGGCGTGGACAATCAACAAGGACAAGACGTACTCGATAGCCTTTGACGCCATAGAGGCGATATGACGCGAGCGCTCACTAGCGCGATGGGTACTGCCATCGCCGCGGACAAGGTCTATCCGGTTGTCTTTGTCGAAATCAGCTTCGCTTCCGGCATCGTGAGATTTTGGTCGGGCCTCGGGCCAATCACCTGGAACGGCCTGACATGGTACGGCACCGGCGCTCTCGGTTCGATGTCGCAGCTCCCGGAAACGAGCGATTTGCAGGCACAAGGCGTTTCGCTATCGCTCTCGGGCATCCCATCGGACATTCTCGCGGATTGTCTCGGCGAAGTGCGTCAGGGGAAGCCAGCGCGAATCTGGTTCGGCGCCATGGATGCATCCGGCGGCCTGATTGCCGACCCGTATCAGGCGATGGCGGGCCGCGTCGACGCCGTCAAGCTCTCCGAGGGCGGAGATACTTCGACGATTACGGTCAATGTGGAAACCCAACTCGTCGATATGCAGCGCGCGCGCGATCGCCGCTATACCGACAAGGACCAGCAGTTTTATTTTCCCGGCGACCTCGGTTTCCAATACGTGCCCGCGATGCAGACATGGACTGGCGTCTGGGGCCGCAAAACCACAAGCGCAAGCTCTGGCGGCGGAGGCGGCGGAAACGGCGGCGGAGGGTCGAAGAATCCGAGGTTTGCGGCCTGATGTCCTTGGAGCGGCTCGACGATTGGGACTTGCGACTGAATGAACTCGTTGCCGACCGCGGGAACTCGCCATTTTCATGGGGCGCAAACGATTGCATCCTGTTCGCCTGCGATTGCATTTTGGCGATCACGGGCACGGACCTTGCGGCGGAATTTCGCGGCAAATATCGAACACGATTGCAGGCAGCGCGCATCCTGAAGGACTTCGGCGGCCTCGAACGGTTGGCCGACAGCTTCGCTGCGAAGCATGAAATTCCGCGCCTCGAATTTCCGGCACTCGCGCAGCGCGGCGACGTTGGCCTTGTCGAATCAGGTCACGGCCTGGCGCTGACGGTAGTGGCCGACAGATACGTCGTCGCACCTGGCGCTTCCGCACTCGAATTTATTCCTTTCTCGCGCCTGACGCGCGCATGGAGAATCTGACATTCCGGTAATCGTTCCCATCCTGATCGGCCTCGGCATTGCGGCCTCGGCCGCGCCTATCGCCGTCGGCATTTTCGGCAGCATCTTTCTCTTCAACATGATGGTCGGCATCGGCCTGACGACGGTGCTGAGCGGCGTCGGGCGGCTCCTGCAAAAGCGCCCGAATCTCGCGCAACTCATTTCCGATTCCGCCAATCGCGCCGTCACCGTCAGGCAGCCGATCTCGTCCTGGCGCGTGATTTACGGATCGCTCGGGCAGGTTGGGGGCATCATCACGTTCATGCATGTCGAGGGCACGAGCAACGAGTTTCTGCATCTCGTCATCACGCTCGCGGGCCACAAGTTGCACGCCATCAATACCATGTACTTTGACGGTGTCGCCGTTCCGCTCGATGGTTCCGGCAATGCGACGGGCAACTATGCTGGCTTCGTCTTTGTCGAAAAGAATCTCGGGACGACGACGCAGTCGGCTTTCGCCGATCTCGTCGCCAAATCGGGCGGCAAATGGACTTCAGCACACAAGCAACTCGGCCGCGCGGGCGTCCATGTTCGCCTCAAATTCGACCAGAACAAATTTCCGAACGGCATCCCGAATATCACTTTCGACGTACAGGGCAAAGAGGTCTATGACCCGCGCACGAACGCGGCGGGATTCAGCAACAATGCGGCGCTCTGCATTGCAGACTATCTCACGACGAAGGATTACGGGCTAAACGCCAAGACGCAGTTCGCGACGCGAATGCAAACCTCCGGCGGCTCGGCTCTGACGAAATCGATCTCGCAGGTAGTCACGCCATCGGTCAACGCTCAGGATTACGAGCTGCTGTGCTTCGTCGAAAATATCGGCACGAAAGACGCACAACTGAACATGCGTGACACGGCAGGCTCGCTCGGGACGGTTCCCGTCCTCGTGAAGGCGGGCACTAAAGGGAACGTCTATCAGCGCGTGACCGGAGACGGCGTAGCCAATATCCAATTTTGCGTTCAAAGCACGTCCGTCGGCGACTCGCTCGACCTGCTGCTGTTCAACCCCATCATCAGGCGCGCCGGGCTCGACGAGAACCTGCTGGCTTCGCAGGATTTCACAACCGGCTTTGGCACGCTCAGCGGCTCATCAGTTACGGTTACGCAAGGACATCTCGCCTCCGTCGAAATCGACCGCGCGGCGCTGATTACCGCCGCGAATATCTGCGATGAAGCCGTGACGCTGAAGGCTGGCGGTACGGAGGCGCGGTATACCTGCAACGGCGCTTTCGAGACAAGCACGGTCCCGTCCGAAATCATCGCCGGGATGCTCAGCGCAATGGCCGGCCGCTTGGTCTACAGCGGCGGCGTCTTTCAAATCTTCGCAGGCTCCTACCTGACGCCGACGGCGACGGTTACAGATGGCGATTTTCGCGGCCCGATGAGCCTCACACTGGCAAAATCGAAGCGCGACCTCTACAACGGCGTCAAGGGCGTCTACGTCTCGCCGCTCAATAACTGGCAGCCGAGCGACTTTCCTCCATTCCAGAACGCGGCCTATGTCGATGAGGATGGTGAGGAAATGTGGGCCGATGTCGAGATGCCCTTCACGACTTCGGCTCCGACAGCGCAGCGCCTCGCCAAAATCCAGCTTGAGCGCAATCGGCGGCAAATCACCGGCGTGCTTCCGCTGAAGCTATCGAAGTATGGCATTTCGACGCTCGACGTGATTCAGATCACGCACTCGCGTTTCGGCTGGACGAATAAAACATTCGAGGTTGTGTCGCTCAATCTCGTGCAGGATTCAGGCGGAAGCGATGGCGCTCTCATCGGCGTAGACGTTTCGGTGCAGGAGACGGATTCCAACGTCTACGTCTGGACGCCATCGGTAGACGAGCAGAACGTTGACGCCTTCCCAGCCGTCAATCCCTATGACCCAACGCAGGTGGGCAGCGTCTCAAGCCTCGCCGTCGCCGCCGCAATTGTAACCACGCCTGACGGCGTGCAGATGCTTAAGGGCAGGCTGAGTTGGACTTCGCCCGCAGACGAGTTTGTCCTTGCCGGCGGCCGCATTCATATCTACGTGAAGAAGCATTCCGACGCGAACTATCTCCAGGCTGGCGTCGTGAGCGGACGCGAAGTTTCCTTCGACGTGCCGCTGATTCTGAGCGGCGTGGCCTACGACTATCAGGTCATCTGCGAGAACATCCACGGCGTCCTTGGCTCGGCCGTCACGCTCTCAAATCAGACCGTCAATTCCTCCGTCAGCGGAATGCTGACCTATCGCCCTCTGACGAATCCGCTGACCGCGCATGACGCCGGCGCGACGGCGACGATCAATGTCGGGTCGTTCACGATGCGGATCCAGGGGATCGGCGACGTCAGCATAAACTCGGGAGCGATCACCGGGCTTTCGTTCAATACTCTCTATTTCATCTATTACGACGACGACCAGCTCGCCGGCGGCGCGGTGACATTCGTAGCGACTACGACAAAAGAGACCACACTCGACGGCAACGGCCGATTTTTCGTCGGATCGATCCTCACGCCGATCGACGGCTTCGCAGACACCGGCGGCAACAATGACGGGGGAAGCGGAGCGCAGAGCGGGATGCTGAATCGGGTCTACTTGACGCAGATCTCGCAGTCGCTTTTCGGTAATGCGGCCGTAGCGAATGGCTTCCAGTTCGCGGACTCGGACGAGAGGACCAGCGCTGAGCTTTCGGCGACGGCTAACGGCTCAAATAATTTTGGCACCTTGCGACTGACCGGCGGCGCGGGGATGAATCGCCGTTACACTTCGGCGACGCTGAATATCCTCTACTCAGTTCCTACCAACACGACCGCGGGCGGCCCCGCAGGAATTACCGTCGCTCAGGTCCTCGGCTGCATTCTCGGGAGCGACGGGAATCTATACGACTTTTTGGACAACACGGCCTTGACGGTCAACATTCCGCAAGGCGGGGGCACCGTGGCGAAGACGAAAGTCTCTATCGCCATCCCGCCTGGTACGAATCTCAACCAGGTCTGCGCTGTCCTGAACGTTCTCTTCGGAAATACGGCCAGTAACTCCGGGCAGATCAAGATCGACGGATTTCTGGCTTATCTCGAGCTGGTTGAATAAGGGCGCGATATGCAACTGACAATTAGCGTCGGAGATTATCGGGTCGTCGTCGACGTCCAGCGATGCGGCAAGGCGCATGACCTTCTCGACTTCGTCGCTACGTGCGAGGGCAAGACGGTCGCCGGCAGGATGACGGTCAGCGGCGGGCACGGAAAGACGCCCGAGCAGCTTGAGCGCGAAATCCGCGAATTTGCGGAGCGCATCGCGCATGAAGCCGCCGAAGACGCGCATCTGCATAAGCTGACTTCGAGCGTTCTCGAGCCACAACAAGGAGAAAGCCAATGAGCGTAGGCCAAGAACTGGAAAAAATCGAAAACACCGTCTATCTGCCGTTCACGCTTCGCGTCCTCGGAATCGCCGTGCTGACTGTGACCGTCTGGAAGGGCGTGCACGGCTTCTTTCCGACCGCAGGCATCCTGATTGGCGGAGCCATGCTGCTCGTCGGCGGCATGTTCAACAAAATCTACAAATAGGCGCCCGTGGACAACGTCTCGGAAGCAAACCTGGGCGGCGTGCATCCCGAGCTTGCCCGACGCGTGCGCAGACTCGCGGATAAGTGCGAGGCGAACGGCATCGCTATTCGAGTGACGCAAGGCCTGCGCACTTGGGGCGCTCAGGACGCGCTCTATGCTCAGGGTCGCACGGCGCCGGGCAAAATCGTGACGAACGCGCCTGGCGGCCATTCGATGCACAACTTTGGCCTGGCGGTCGATATCGTTCCCGCAGCGGAAGGCTTTCCGTCCTTTGTGCCCGACTGGAACGCGATGGACTTGCGCTGGAAAAACGTGCTCGCGCTCGCGAAAACGTGCGGTCTCGCGGAAGGTGCCGAGTGGCGAACCTTTCCAGACATGCCGCATTTGTACCTCGAAGAGTGTCCCGCGAATCCTGACGACAATCTGCGCTACGCCTTCCGAGAAGGCGGACTCGAAGCCGTATGGCGCGAACTGAAGCTCCCGGAGGCGACAACGTGAAGCCCGCGGCGATTCCTGCATTGCTCGCGGCCCTATTGCTCGCCGGATGCGCTATGCGACGCGCCGACGTTCACCGCATCTGCGACCGATGGATGAGCGGCCCGCAAGTCCATCTGGAACGGTGGGGCGACGGCCTTGTGTGCGTCGAAGACTACAGCGGCGCGAGTGCCTACGCCGCAGCCGTGCCGGAGACGCAGATTCACTGCGAGGCAAAACAATGACGGCGCGCGCAAAAATTGAGGTTGCTGTCGCGGTCGCTGCCGTCCTTGCGGCTGCGCTCGGATCGCGCTCTTGGCTCTCGGAGCATGACGCTCGACTGAAAGCCGAGGCCGATTCAAGAGCGAATCAGCAGGCGATCGCGGCAAACCAGCTGCAGATCGCATCTCTCGCTCAGATGATCCAGCAGGTTCGCGACGACAATGCAAAGCAGGTCGCTGCGCTCAATCAGACCGTCGCCGCGCTCAAAACGCCTGGCGATCAGATGGCGTGGATCCTCGAGCAGCTCAAGACCTCGCAGCCAATCAACGTCAATATCCCGAAGGACCCGAACCAGGCCGCGACGGCCGTCGTCCCTCAGGCCGATATCCCGCAGATCCTCGCGCAGGTTCAGGCCTGCCAGCAGTGCAAGCTCGACCTCGCCGCGAAGGAGCAGGAACTCGGGTATGTCCAGCAACAGAATGCGAAACTCGCGGATTCGCTCAAAGCAACGACGGACGACCGCGACGAATGGAAAGCCACGGCTCAAGGCGGCACGAAATGGCAACGCTTCAAGCGCGCGGCGAAGTGGTTTGCGATCGGCGCGGCCGCGGGCGTCGTCGCCGACCGTCTGCATCACTGAGGGTTAATCGATGTTGGGTCCGGCACGGCGAACCGCCGAACCTGACCGTCGACAATAACGGCGACACCTGCAACGCCGGCGCCGGCTCGATCCTCACCCCGCAATGGCACGGCTTCCTCAGGAACGGCGAGCTCGTCACCTGACTTTGCAGACGTCTGCAAAGTCTAGTCTGGTGGCAGTTGTGGTGGCACTTCGTTTTCCTTTTGTCCCTGCCTGCAGCCACCTCTAGCCGCTTGCATCCACTGACGACAAAGGACTTATCTCGCAACTACTTGAAAACGCGGGTGCCTTTCGCAGACTCAAAATCCAGTGGTACTTAGTACCGTGTGGGTTCGACCCCCTCCTCCGGGACCAGTGAACGCGTCGCGCGGGTTCAGCCTGGCTGCGATTTTTTCCGCTCCTCAATAACGTTGCCATTTAATT